>FLOH01000083.1_pt1 | contig 274588 bp, 216 predicted proteins | sample 756751 | NCBI WGS metagenome assembly FLOH01 (sample SAMEA4026879, study PRJEB14308) | marine metagenome | biome: coastal water; material: water | depth 74 m | reverse complement strand
GTATTGGGGTCGGCGGGCAAGGGTGTTCCGGGTGGTGGCAGCAGGACGCGGGCCGCCTCCGCGTCGCCCTGCTCGGTGCGGATGCGGGCGAGAAGCAGGGCGGCTTCAGGATTCTCCGCGGCTTGCGGTTCGGCCAACGTAGCGGCCATTTCGAGGTTGCCTTGGGCCGCGAAAGCGGCGGCACGGAGGAAAACCGCCTCGCCTGACCCGCGGTCGCACGGGCCGTCGAGTGTCTGAAGCGCATCGCCTGGGCGGCCGGCGGCGAGTTGCGTTCGGGCGAGCAAGAGTCCGAGCGTGTTCTTTTCCCCCGCAGGAGCTTTGCGTAGCGCCTCCGCAAGGGGGGCAATGGCAGCCTGCGGCATTCCTTCGCGCAGGGCGGCAAGAGATTTTTCCGCCACGGACGGAGCCGTAGCGAGCGCTGCGGTGGTCAGTGCGAACCAAAGCAAGACGGCGGATTTCATGTTCCGAGAGCTTTGCGGAGGTAGTAACCGGTGTGGCTGGCTTCGGCCTTGGCTACGGTTTCGGGTGTCCCTTCGGCGATGATCAAACCACCATGTTCGCCTCCGCCGGGCCCGAGGTCGAGAATCCAGTCGGCGCATTTGATCACGTCCATATTGTGCTCGATGACGATGAGGGTATTGCCCGCGTTGCGCAGTTTCATCAGCACATGCATGAGGGTGTCGACATCGGAGACATGGAGGCCCGTGGTCGGCTCGTCGAGGATGTAGAGCGTCTTGGATCCTCCGCGTTTGGCCAGTTCGGTCGAAAGTTTGATCCGTTGGGCCTCGCCACCGGAGAGGGTGCTGGCCGATTGTCCGAGCGTCAGGTAGCCGAGCCCGACTTCCTGCATGGTGGAGAGCTTGTCGGCCACGTTGGGCACGGCGCGAAAAAAGGAGAGGGCCTCGTCGATGGTCATGGCCAGCACGTCGGCAATATTTTTTCCTTTGTAGGTAATTTCAAGGGTTTCCCGGTTGTAGCGGCGGCCTTGGCAGACGTCGCAGGTGACAAAGACATCGGCCAGGAAATGCATTTCGACTTTGAGTGAGCCGTCGCCCTGACAGTGCTCGCAGCGGCCGCCTTTGACATTGAAGCTGAAGCGACCCGCATTGTAGCCCCGCACCCGGGCGGCGGGCACCTGGGCAAAAAGCTCGCGGATCGGGCCGAAGGCGCCGGTGTAGGTCGCGGGATTAGATCGCGGGGTGCGGCCGATGGGTGCTTGGTCGACGACCACCAGACGGTGAACTTGCCCGGCGCCGAGAATGGCATCGTGGGCGCCAGGCGTCGCCTTGGCGCGGTATAAATCCCGGGCCAGGGCGGCCCGGAGGATGTCGTTGACCAAAGTGGATTTGCCGCTGCCCGAAACGCCGGTGACGCAGATAAAGGTGCCGAGCGGAAAATGGGCATCGACATTTTGCAGGTTGTTCTCCCGTGCGCCGGTCACGCTGAGCCAGCCGTCGGACGGGCCGGCCACCAAGGCGCGGGGGGTGAGGGGCCTGTTGCGTTTGGTCGGTACACGGATGCGGAGTTCGCCTCCCAGATAGCGTCCGGTCAGCGACTGTGGGGCCGCGGTGACTTCTTCAAGGGTGCCTTGGGCGACGATGCGCCCGCCGAGCGGCCCGGCTCCCGGACCGATGTCGATAATATGGTCGGCCGCCGCGATGGTGTCGTGGTCGTGCTCGACCACGAGGACCGAGTTGCCGAGGTCGCGCAGGCGTTTAAGGGTGGCGATGAGGCGTTCGTTGTCGCGCTGGTGAAGTCCGATACTGGGTTCGTCGAGCACGTAGAGGACGCCGGCCAAGCCGCTGCCGATTTGTGTGGCCAGGCGAATGCGCTGGGCCTCGCCGCCGGACAGCGTGCCGCTTTCGCGATTCAGGGTGAGGTAGTCGAGTCCGACCTCTTCAAGAAAGGCGAGGCGTCGGGCGATTTCGCTCACCACCTCGCCCGCAATGGCCTCATCGTTGCCCTGCAACCGGAGTTGTCCGATGACCTGCGCCGCGCGGGCAATGGTCAGGTTGCAGAAGGTGTCGATGGGATATTCCTCTCCGGCGGACGTGATCAGGGTGACGCCAAGAATTTCGGGACGGAGACGGGCTCCGCTGCAGCGGACGCATGGACGGCGGTTCTGCAAGGCTTTGAGGCGCTGCTTGAGCGATTCGCCCTTGGCGCGGGCCAGCAAATGCTCGAGCTGGGCGAGAAGGCCTTCGAACGGCTTGGACAATTTTTGGCGGGTCACTCCGATTCCGAATTGGAGATCGATGGCGCGGTCACCGGAACCATGGAGGAGCAACTGATGGAAGGAAGGCGGCAATTTGGACAAGGGCAGATCGGTGCGCACCCCCGCATCGGCAGCGAGCGCAGTGGTCAGGGCCGCGTAATAAGATTCCATTTTCGGCGTGCCCTTGCGCCAGGCCACGATGGCGCCATCCTCGAGAGACTTGTCCAGATCAAGGATGAGATCCGGATCAAAGTAGGGTTCGGTCCCCAGCCCTTGGCATCCCGGGCAGGCCCCGAGGTGGCTGTTGAACGAGAAATGCTGCGGGGTGAGGCGCGGCAGGGTGAAGCCGGTCCGCGGATTGCAAAAGGCGGTGGAGAATGGGTGGTCGGTGAATTTTTTTTTGTCCGGCGATTGGACCGAGGCCACGAGTTGTCCTTCCCCCCAGCGCAGGGCAGTTTCGACCGAATCGGCGAGACGTTGACGGAGCCCGGACTTGAGTACGAGCCGGTCGATGACGGCTTCGATCTGATGACGGCGTTTTTTGTCGAGGCGGATGCGCGCTTCCCCGCCAAGGTCGGTGATTTCGCCGTCGATGCGAGCGCGGACAAAACCTTCACGGCGGAGTTTTTCGATGATGTCGCGGAATTCTCCCGCTTGGTTGCGCACGATGGGGGCAAGGAGAACAAGTTTGCTCTCCGGCGGAAAGGCGAGGATGGCGTCGGTGATTTCCTGCGGGCTCTGACGGCGGACCAGTTCCCCCGTCTCGGGATCGTGCGGCAGGCCGAGCGCGGAGTAGAGGATGCGGAGGTAGTCGTAGATTTCCGTGGTGGTCGCGATGGTCGAACGCGGGCCGGCCGAGGCGGTGCGTTGTTCGATGGCGATGGCAGGGGAAAGTCCTTCGACGAAGTCCACGTCGGGACGCTCGAGGCGGTCGAGAAACTGGCGGGCGTAGGCCGAGAGGCTTTCGACATATTTGCGTTGTCCCTCGGCGTAGAGGGTGTCGAAGGCGAGGGACGATTTGCCGGAGCCACTCGGGCCGGTCAGGACGACAAACCGGTTCCGCGGTATGACCACGTCGATATTCTTCAGGTTGTGCTGGCGGGCGCCTTTAACGCGGATCGCGGCGGGTTCGGAGGAAGGCAACATGCGTGACCGGGAAGGATAGGGTGGTTGCCCTGCGGCGCAAAAGAGGATTGTGACCCTTGGCAAGGGGACGGGCGTGGCTATGGTGGTGGTATGAAGCGGGCGTGGCTGGTTCTGATTTTCGGGATCCTTCCTGTCGTTCTGGCGCGAGCGGACTTCGATTTGGGCCGCGTGCCCACCGCCCAAGATATCGTGGCGGTCCGCGCCATGGGCTGGGCCGCTGCCGCCGACGCGCTGGAAGCCGGACTGGCGGAGCAATGGAAACCGTCGCACTCCTCGCAGGCTGGAAGTGCCGGGAATGGCATTTTTCGCCAGTGGCAGCGACTTTACCAATGGTGCCACCTCCTCGGGACGCCGGAACCGGAAGCGCTGAAGACGTGGCTCGGACGTCGCGTGCTGCGCAATCCGGACCAGGACAACGCGCTGCTGGTCATTCCTTCCGGTGCGCCCTTGCCGGCCGACTCATCCGGACGGCCCCTGTCTACGGCGGCCAGTGCACTGACGGCGGAACATCTGCCGCCGGAGATTCTGCAGGCGCTTTTGCCGGATGACTACACGCCGGGCGGCGGCTCTGTCGCATCGCGGGCCTCGGAAGACTTTCTGGCCGAACTGGCGAACGACCAGGATTTCCTCAAAGAGTTCTTCCGTGAGTTGAAGCCGGACGATTTCACGCCGGTCGTGGTGACGCGTCTCGAGCAGTTGCGCCGCGCTCATCCGGGTGCGTGGCCCGCTTACCGCTCGCTCATCTTGGCCTTCGCCTTGGTCCATGACCAACGGGAACCATCGTTCTGGCCGCACCATCAGGTGCCCCCGGCAGCGGTACCGCGTGCGGAGGACGGTGTCGCGGGTCAGTTCGATTATTTTTACCGGGCGAACGAAGCAAGGAAGCTCGAACATGATTTGCGCCGGCTCACGGCGGCGGAGCTGAAGTTCCTCGCTGATGCCCCGGTGCCACGCTCGGAATTCGAGTGGGCCGCGAAAAATGTGCGTGCGCGGCGTGACAAATTCGACCGTGTCCTTGATCTGGTCCGGTATGATCAAGAGCGGGCCGAGCGCGGCGTTTTTTCCTGGCCTCACGGCCATTACAGTTTGAGCAAAATTAAATCGGCTGGGGGGATTTGTACCGACCAAGCTTACTTCGCCTGCCTCGCGGGCAAGGCCCGGGGAATCCCGACCCTTTACTTCGCCGGGCAGGGGCAAGATGGGGGCCATGCTTGGTTCGGCTATTTGCGAGGGAATGGCCAGTGGGAATTGGATGCCGGGCGTTTCTTCGAGCAGCGCTATACCGTCGGCCAGGCGCTCGATCCGCAAACCTGGCTGCCCGTGACCGATCACGAGCTGCTCTTTCTCTCGGGCCGGGCCACACGGGCGCAAGGACATGACGCGGCCTTGGGCGACTTGGCCATGGCGGAAGTTTTCCAGCGGCGCGGAGATTTGCCGTCGGCCGGTGCGGCGGCGGATAGCGCGCTTTTTTATTCAGCCGACTTCGTGGCGGCTTGGGAGGTGAAGGAAAATGTGCTTGCCGCGGCAAAGGACAGGGGAGCTTTGCGGGCGCACTACATGGCGGGCATCGACCGATTCCGCCGGGAAGAAGATCTGCGTGTCCGCTACCAGACGCGGTTGGCCGAGTTGGAAAGGGCGGGCGGCGATGGACAAGCAGCCAGCGAGATTGAAGCGCGCATGATCCGTGAAAATCGGCGTCTCCGTACCGATCTGAGCGCCGCCGCGGGTGCCGAGGTTCTCTCCCGACTGATGCAAGAGGGTGAATACACCGCGGCGATGCGGGAATACCGCTCGCTGACCGGAAAGCTCGGTCCGGCCGGCGGCGGGAATTTCTTTTACGAGGTGGTGCGTCCCTTTGTCCGGCAAATGAAGATCGCCGGGCGGGACAAGGATGCACGGCGCGCCCTCGATCTCGCCGGGCGGGCCATGAGATGCGAGCCGGACAGTATTCTCGCCCGCGAATTCGTCGAACTGGAAGCCGGACTGGCTGGCGGTCAGTAACGAATCCGGTCCGGCTTGGCCTCGTAGCGCCGCCAGAGTTCGAGCATCTCTTCGCGTAAGCATTGCCCCGCGGGTGTTTTTCGCTCGGCAATCGGCTTGGCTAGGTCTTCGTAAATGGGTTGGTCGTCGAACTGTCCGTAGCGGAGGGCGTCGGCGATGGTCGAGGCGTAGACCACGCGGTCGATGCGGGCCCAGAAGATGGCCCCCGCGCACATCGGGCACGGTTCGCCGGTCGTGTAGAGCGTGCAACCGGACAAATCAAAAGCTCCGAGCTTCTTTGCCGCTGCCCGGATGGCCTCCATTTCGCCGTGCCAAGTAGGATCCTTCTCGCTGACCACTTGATTTGAGCCTTCGGCGATGATTTTGCCGTCCTTGACGATAACGCAGCCGAACGGGCCACCGGTGCCGTCGACCAGCGCGGCCTTTTCGCCAAGTCTGATCGCCTCGCGCATGAAGCGCTCGTCCTCGGCGGTGGGCAAAAGCGGGTCCATCGGGTCAAACTTCGCGCCGCACGGCATCCTTTTCGCGCTCGCGTTTTTCCTCGAGGCGCCGGATCTCGTCGGTCAACTGGCGTTGGATCTTGGCCGCTTCGTCCGTCGCTCCGGCCGCCAGCGACTTAGCCAATTCGGATTGGAGAAGCAGCTCTTTGGCCGCGATGTCCGCTTTGCATTTCACTTCGACCGCGGCGATACGTTCCTTTTGGTCGGCCGTGAGTTGCACGACCGGTTCCTTGGCAGCGAGCCGTTCCATAGCGAGTTCGTAAGCGGATTTCATCAGTCGGCTGGATGTGGAATAAAAACCGGATTATGTTTAAACGATGAGTATTCGTTTGTTGAGCACCGATTTTGACGGGACATTAGTCGGCCATCACCCGGACGCACGTACGGCAAGGTCTTTGGCCGGGGCGCTCAATGATTTGCGGCTGCAAGGTGCGGTCTGGGCGGTCAATACGGGAAGGCAGCTGTGGTTCGCGCTCGAGGGGCTTGAGCAGGTAAAATTGCCGCATGACCCCGAATTTGTCCTGACCAGCGAAAAAGACATTTACCGTCGTATTGAAGAAGGGAATTGGGAGGCATTTGGAGACTGGAATGCGCAAACCGAACGTCAGACGCTCGATTTGTTCGACCGTGCGGCCCACGTGGTGACGGCCATCGAGGCCATGGTCGCGACGCGCGATGGGATCGAGGTATTGTATGAAAATGGACGCCTCGCCGGCTTGATGACCGAGGATCCCGGGACGATGGACCTGATGGCCGATGTGGTGAGGGAACTAGCGGCTGATGTCCCCGAGTTCTCCTTCAATCGCAACCATGTCTGGATGCGGTTCGCGCACCTTGGGATCCACAAAGGGTCCTCGCTGGCTGAATTGTCGCGATTACTGGGTATATCGCGGGAAGACGTTTTGGCCATCGGCGACCACCACAATGATATTCCGATGCTCGACGGTTCATCTGCCGCAATGGTCGCGTGCCCCTCGAATGCGGTGCCCGAGGTGCAGGAGTTGGTCCGGCGCAACGCGGGCTATGTTTCCCCGCACCCGTGGGGTGAAGGAGTAGCGGATGCCATCCGCCATTTTTCCGCGGTCAGTTGATCAGTCCCCAGCGACCGACGAACGGCCAGTAGACGACCAGTCCGCGCCCGACCACATTCTTTTCGGGGACCGGTCCGAAGTAGCGGCTGTCGCTGCTGTGGTAGCTGTTGTCGCCCAAGGCAAAGTAGGACCCGCGCGGCACGGTGTATTCGGCTTGCGGAGAACCGAGGATGGGAAAAGGGCCACCGCCGGCACTTGTGTTCGAATACCCCTCGTAACCGTCCTGAGAGGACATGACGCGGCGGAAAACAGGGAGTGAGGAAACTTTCCCGTCGACGTAAAGGTCGGGCGGCCGGATTTGCAGGGTTTGCCCGCCGACGGCGGCCAGTCGTTTGATGTAGTATTGCGACCCCATGCCCGGCGGGATGCCCGATTCGATCCGGCGGATGCCGGTGGTGCGGAAGACAAAGACGTCCCCAGGTTTCGGCCGGACAAAGTTGTAGGATACCTTGTCGACAAACAATTGGTCTCCGCTTTCGGCGTAGCCGCGCACGATGGGCTGACCGCTGCGGAGTGTCCGGCCGGGATGGATTTGGAAATCGGTGCGGACAACATTAAGCGGGGCGGAGACAGTGTAGGTCCGGGTACGGGTGATGATCTCGGTCGAGGTGAAAAAGTGGAAGCGGGTGACCTCGCGCAGGCCGATGACCGAATCGTCATTTTCCGCGCTGACATCGATGTAAGTGCGCCCGCGCAGAATGAATTCGGCGACGCGCAGGGGCCACGCCGGCGGGGGTTCGACCGTGCGCGTGCCGGTGACCCCGTAAAGGGTCGGCTGCATGGATCCGGTGGGAATTTTGAATGGCTGCAGGAAGTAAGACCGGACGCCGAGGGCGATAACCAGAGCGACAAGGATGACCTCCGTGTTCTCCCGCAGACTGGCGAGGCGCGGCCGGGGGGCTGCCTGGTCGAACAGGCCATGGAGCTTTTCCGTGGCCAGAGTGATATCTTCGCGGTGATTTGTCCGCAGAGCAACCTCGAGCCTGGTACTCCCCTCGCGAAGGCCGATGATTTGTTTGTCCGGCAGAATGTCTCGCCGGTAGCGGAGCAGCTTGCGGGCCGCGCGGAGGACGAGCTTGGCTTCTTTGCGGTAACCGGGGGTCAGGAAAAACATAGGGAAAATAGCCGGTCAGTTTCGCCGCACGGCGGGAAAAGGCAATGGTGCTCTCGTTCAGGCCAACTACTCGCTGTCCTCCAGGCGGGCCTCGTCGAGTTGTCCGCCGGCCGTGGCGATATGCCGAAGAGCGTGATCGATGGATTCGAGGGCGCCGGTGAGCGGGGAGTGGCTGGACCGCGGGAGATCGGCGAGAGCGATTTGAGCACCTTGCAGGGCATTTTTGGCCTGCTGGAGGGAGCGGTCAGCAACCCGGAAGCGCTTGGCCTGCGGGTCGAGGGAGTTCACGGCGCTTCCGGCTTTGCGCCATGCTTGCACTGGTAGGTGGTGGAGCACTTGGCTTTGCACCCGCAGTCTTTGCACTGGGCTCGGACGGAAGTGCTGGCCAGAACCAAGAGGCCGAGAAAGATCAGGGCAAGTTTCATCCTTTCCAAGCTTAAGCCGGGCTCAAGGCCTTGGCAAACCCCTGTGCTTCTTGGATTTTTAATGGCCCCTTTTGCCAGCGGGTCGGAGACGGGGTCATGCTCAGCTGGAAGCGGCCGCCAATGACAACCGGCTGAAGCTTTGGTCGAGGACTGCGAGGAGGAAATCGGCGTCGTCTTGCTTGATGCACATCGGCGGGGCGAAGCGGATGACTTGTCCGCGCAGCCCGCCTTTGCCGAGGAGGAGGCCGAGGTCGCGTGCCGTCTCGAGGACTTGGGCGCATTCAGCCGTGGCCGGTTCTTTGGTTTTGCGGTCCTTGACCATTTCGATACCGAGCATGAGACCTTTGCCGCGGACGTCGCCGATGATCGGGTGTTTTTTCTTCAGGATGTTCAAGCCGGCCAAGATGTAATCGCCCATTTTGCGGGAGTTTTCCTGGAGGTTTTCTTTTTCGATGACCTCGAGCACGGCCTTGCCCATGGCACTGACCACGGGATTGCCGCCGAAGGTGTTGAAATGGACTTTGCCGACCAGGGATTGCGCTACCTCCGGGGTGGTCACCACGGCAGCGAGGGGGCAGCCATTGCCGATGCCCTTGGCCATGGTGACGATGTCCGGGATAACACCCTGCGTTTCGAATCCCCAAAAGTGCGTGCCGGTACGGCCGAAGCCGGTCTGCACTTCGTCGGCGATGCACACTCCGCCGGCGGCGCGCACATAGCGGTAGACGTGTTCGAGGTAGCCCGGCGGGAATTCGACAAATCCGCCCACGCCCTGGATGGATTCGGCGATGAAGCCGGCGATTTTGCCCGGGGTGGCATATTCGATCAGTTCTTTCACGTCGTTGGCGTATTTCGCCCCGGCTTGGGGATCGTCGTAGCCGAAAGTTCCACGGTAAGGATAAGGCGCGAGGGCGTGGTGGAAACCGAAGCCGTGGGGCACGTTGTATTTCCAGGTGCTGTGCGCTGTGATGCCCATGGTCGACTGGTTGCCGCCGTGGTAGGCGTTGCGCAGGGCGATGATGTCATAGTTTCCGGTGTGGGCTCGGGCCATCATGAGGGCGAGGTCATTAGCCTCGGAACCGGAATTGACGAAGTAGCACATCTTCAAATTGCCGGGCATTTTCGACGCGAGTTTCTCCGCGTATTGCGCCACGTTGGGATGGAGATAAATCGTGGTGGAGTGCTGGTAGGTTTCGTTCTGCTCGTTGCCGGCCGCGATGACGTGGGGGTGACAATGGCCGACGCTGACGGTGACGATGCCTCCGAGTCCGTCGAGGTAGCGTTTGCCTTTTTCGTCCCAGACGTATTGACGGTGGCCCTCCACGACCATGAGCGGTTTCTTATAATAGAGGAAAATGCCGGGGTTCATAAACTGCTTGCGCAGGGCGAGAACTTCGTCGGCAGACGGGCCGGTGTAAGCACGTGGTTGGTGGTCGGTCGGGGGGAGTGCGGGTGTTTTCATCGGTTTGGGAAAAGCGGGCGTGTGGCACTATACAGTAAGAAAGCCAGAGCGAAACCGACAAACCACGCGTAGTGATAGCTGGCGACCAGCCATGCGGGGAACAATTCGGCGGGAAGAACTTTGATCGTGACGAGGAAACCGGGAAGGTTTGGCAAGACCGCGGCAAGCAAGACTCCGAAGCCAACGAGGCTGAACCCGCCGGTGTAGCAGTAGATGCCATGGCGTTGGTAAAGTTGCGCCGCGTCGAGTTCTTTACGCCGCCAGACATAGTAATCCGCGATCATGATGCCGGCAATCGGTCCGAGCAGCGCACTGTAGCCGATGAGCCAGGTAAAAACGTAGCCGCTGGGGTCCTGATAAAGCTTCCATGGCATCATGAGGATCCCGAGAAAGGCGGTGATGAGTCCGCCGGTGCGGAAGCTGACGTGCTGAGGGGCGAGGTTGGAGAAGTCGTTGGCCGGCGAGACCACGTTGGCCGCGATGTTGGTCGAGAGCGTGGCCACGGCAAGGGTGACTAGCGCGAGGGCGGAAGCCCAAGGGCTGCCGAGTTTCGCGATGACTTGCACCGGATCCCAGATGGCGGAGCCGAAAATCACGATGGTCGCGCTGGTCACGAGGATACCGATGAAGGCGTAAAAGGTCATGGTGGCCGGTAATCCGAGAGCCTGCCCGACAACTTGGTCGCGCTGCGAGCGCGCGTAGCGCGAGAAGTCGGGGATGTTGAGCGAGAGCGTGGCCCAGTAGCCGACCATGGCGGTCAGTCCCGCGCCAAAGACCGGCCAAAATTTCGCGGCGGTGTCCAAAGTCGTGGGCTGGGTGAAGATTGGACCGAATCCGTCAGCCGCTTGCCACGCCCACCAGACGAGAACCAAAGCGACGATCAAGAGGAAGGGGGCACTCAAGGTTTCCAGCCATTTGATCGACTCCATGCCTCGCACGATGAAGTGGACGTTGATGACCCAGAAGATCATGAAGCAGAGAAATTCGCCGGACGAGATGCCGAGGACGGGGAGGTTTTGCTTGGTCGATGGATCGAAACCGAAAATGGCCGCCGCGGTGGCGTAAATGGCCGCGCCGCCGACCCAGGTCTGGATGCCGAACCAACCGCAGGCGACGAGCCCGCGCATGAGGGCCGGGATGTTCGAACCGAAGGTGCCGAACGAAGCGCGGAGCAACACGGGGAAAGGAATGCCGTAGGCCGTGCCAGGATGCGCGTTGAGCGTCATGGGAATGAGCACGATGAGGTTGCCGAGAAACACGGTCAGAGTGGCCTGCCACCAGTTCATGCCCTGCTCGATCAGGCTGCTGGCCAGCGTGTAGGTCGTGATGCAGACCGCCATGCCGATCCAGAGCGCGGCGATATTCCAAGTGGTCCAGGTCCGCCGGTCTTGCGGGACGGGGGCGAGGTCCGCATTCCAGAGGCGAGGGTCGTGGTGGTCGGATGGGAGGGACACGATGACTTGGGCCATGATATCGATTGGCCCCACTTTGCTCCAGCTCATCCCGCGACGCCCGGTTGGCCGCCGCGCAAAGGGGGGGGCAAGCGAGCGGGCTCAAAAGTGGGAGGGCTTGCGCTGGAGGAAGCGCCCGCGCCCGACCGTGCCGACGAACTTGCCGTCGCGGACCGCGATTTCACCGCGAACCGTGACGATGGACGGACGGCCTTCGATTTCCCAGCCTTCGAAGGCATTGTAGTCGACGTTTTGGGTCTGGGTCTTGACCGAAAGTTTGCCCCGGTAATCCGGGTCATAAATGACAAGGTCGGCGTCGGCGCCGGGTTGGATGACGCCTTTGCGCGGGTAAAGATCGAATATTTTCGCGGCGTTCGTACTGGCCACCGCGACCAACTGCTGCAGGGTGAGGCGGCCTTTTTTCACCCCGTGGGTGTAGAGGAGATTGATGCGGTCCTCAATGGATGGGATGCCATTGGGGATCTTGGTGAAGTCCGCCTTGCCCATCGGTTTCTGGTCCTTGAAATCGAAAGGGGCGTGGTCGGTGCCAACCGTGTTGATCAAGCCGCTGGCCAAACCGTCCCAAAGGACTTGCTGGTTGGATACGGCGCGCAGCGGCGGGGACATGACGAACTTGGCGCCCTCAAAGTTCGGTCTCTCCGCGTAAGTTTTGTCGAGGACCAAATATTGGATGAGAGTTTCGACCCATACATTGACCCCGCGCTGGCGCGCGTTGATCGCTTCGCGCAGGGCTTCGAGGCAGCTGAGATGGACGATATAAGTGTGTGCCCCGGTCAGGGCGGCGAAGGACATCAAATGGTGGACACCTTCGGCTTCGACGTAGGGCGGACGGCTGTCGTGGTGTGCCTCGGGGCCGCGGCGTCCGGCAGCCAGAAGTTCTTTTTGCAGTTGCGCGACGAGCGTTTCATTTTCGCAGTGCGCGGTGACAATGATGCCGAGTTCTTTGGCCAGTTTCAGCGTTTCCCAAAGTTCGGTGTCATCGACCCCGAAGGCGCCTTGGTAAGCGAGGAATACTTTGAAGCTGCCCACGCCTTGTTTGACAATCTCGCGCAGTTGTTTGGCCGAATCTGCATCGAAGCGGGTCACCCCCATGTGAAAGGTGTAGTCGCAGCAGGCTTTGCCCTCGGCTTGCGCCTGCCATGTCGCGAAGCCCTCGGCTGGTGGCATGTCGCGCGAGGGGCAAACCATTTCGAAGATGGTCGTGGTGCCGCCGACCAGCGCGGCTTTTGTGCCGGACTCGTAGTTGTCCTTCGAAACTGTCCCCATAAAGGGCAGGTAAATGTGGGTGTGCGGGTCGATGAAACCGGGAAAGACGTATTTGCCCTGCGCGTCGATGACTTCGGTGCCGGCGGTTGCGGGTATGTTTTGGTCGATCCGCGTGATGGTTTCGCCTTGGCAGAGGATGTCGGCAGTGTAACGCGTGTCGGCGTTGATGATGTCGGCGTTTTTAAGGAGAAGTGACATATCTTGGCAAGTGGTCGGGGCTCGGTTTTCCCTGCGGAGAGAGACTGATGAATCCTTTTGAACTCGTCACCTGCCACGCATCACTTGTCGCTCCAGATGGAACCTTCGCCGTAGCTGAACCAGCGGGTCGTGGTGACTTTATGCTGGGTGTAGAAGGCGATGCTTTCGCGGCCTTGGATGTGGAGGTCACCGAAGAAGGATTGGTTCCATCCGCTGAAGGGGAAGAAAGCCATGGGGGCAGGGACACCGATGTTGACGCCGACCATGCCAGCTTGGATGCGGTGGCGGAACTCGCGGGCCGCCTTGCCGCTGCGGGTGAAGATGGCGGCGCCGTTACCGTAAATCGAACGGTTTGCCAGTTCGATGGCGGCGTCAAGGTCCTCCATGCGGACGACGTTGAGCACGGGACCGAAGACTTCTTCTTTCATGGTGATCATGTCGGGAAGCACATGGTCGAGTACGGTGGGGCCGACGTAGAATCCGTGGGGAGCTGAGGCGACTTTGGTGTGGCGCCCATCGGTCAGCGGTTTGGCCCCTTGATCGGCCGCCTGGGTGATCAGGTTGCAGACGCGGTCGGCGTGCTCGCGGGAGATGACCGCACCCATCTGGGCCTGCGGGTCGCGGTCGGTGGGTCCGACGCGGATTTTCGAAACGACATCGACGAGCGCGGGAATGATGGTCTGGGCGGCTTTTCCGATGGCGATGGCGGTGGAACTGGCCATGCAGCGTTCACCGGCGCAGCCGAAGGCGGACTCGACGAGGCCGGTGGCGGAATTGGCGACATCTGCATCGGGCATGATGAGGACGAAATTTTTGGCCCCTCCCGCGGCTTGGACTCGCTTGCCGTGCGCGGTGCCAGTTTCAAAAATGTATTTGGCGATGGGGGTGGAACCGACGAACGAGACGGCTTTGATCGTGGGGTGGCGTAGGATGGCGTCAACGGCTTCCCGTCCACCGTGGACGAGGTTGAGCACTCCGTCGGGGAGACCGGCTTTTTGCGCCAGCTGCGCAATGCGGACCGAGGTGAGCGGGACTTTCTCGCTTGGTTTGAGAAGGAAGGTGTTGCCGCAGGCGATGGCCATGGGCCACATCCAAAGCGGAACCATGGCGGGAAAGTTGAAAGGGGTGATGCCCGCGACAACGCCGAGGGGTTGGCGGATGGAATCGCAGTCGATGCCGCGGGCCACGTTTTCGAGCGACTCGCCCATGAGAAGAGTCGGAGCGCCGCAGGCGAACTCGATATTTTCCAGTCCGCGGCGGACGTCACCACGTGCCTCGGCAAGGGTTTTGCCGTGTTCGCGAGTGACGCTTTGGGCCAAATCCTCAAAATGTTCCTCAAGAAGGACCTTGAGTTTCATGAGGACGCGAGCGCGTTCGACCGGCGGAGTTTCCATCCAAGCGGGGAAGGCATCGGCGGCGGCCCGCACGGCCTGGTCGACGACATCGGCACCGCAAAGCGGGGTCTCGGCAATGATCTCGCCGACCGAGGGATTATGGACGGGAGTGGTGGCGACGCCGGAGACGTTCGTCCAATCGCCGCCAATGAAGAGCGGAACGGGCAGGATTTTGCTCATAAAGGTCAGGGGTGGGCGGGGATGGGTTGCATTTCGCCTTTGGTCAGGCGGGTCTGGTAGTCGCTCCAGCTCATCTGGTCGCGGCCGGTGTCCATTTCGACCATGGTGATGCAGTCATCGACCGGGCAGACGATGGAGCAGAGGTTGCAGCCGACGCAGTCCTCTTCGCGAACCTTTGGGACGGGTTTGCCCGGAACGCGCCCGGGGCCCAAGCCGTAGGGCGCGCTGTCGACCAAGTCGATGCATTGGTGGGCGCCGTCTTCGCAGGCTATGTAGCAAAGATTGCAGCCGATGCATTTGTCATAGTCGATGCGGGCGACGCGCTTGTAGTGCAGGTCGAGATATTGCCAGTCGGAGAGGGTCTTGACGGCGGCGCCGGAGAAGTCGGCAACGCTCTGGTAGCCCTTTGCGTCCAGGTAGTCGGAAAGGCCTTCGTTCATGTCTTCGACAATTCGGAAGCCGTAGTGCATGACGGCGGTGCAGACTTGGAGACTGAGGGAGCCGAGGGCGAGGAACTCGGCGGCGTCGCGCCAGCTGCCGATGCCGCCGATGCCGGAGATGGGGAGTCCGACTTCGGAGTCGGCGGCGCAGCTTTGCACCATGTTGAGGGCGATGGGCTTGACCGCCGGTCCGCAGTAGCCGCCGTGCGAGCTGAGTCCGCGCACGAAGGGTTCGGGGGTGAGGGTGTCGAGGTTGACGTTGGTGATGCTGTTGATCGTGTTGATCAGCGAGATGGCGTCGGCCCCGGCGCGTTTGGCCGCGCGGGCGGCGTAGACCACATTGGTGATGTTGGGGGTGAGTTTGACGATGACCGGAATTTCGGCGGCTTCCATGACCCAGCCGACGATGGTTTCGGCCACGTCGGGGTTTTGTCCGACCGCGGAGCCCATGCCGCGTTCGCACATGCCGTGGGGACAGCCGAAGTTGAGTTCGATGCCGTCGGCGCCGCAGTCGGCGGATCGTTTGACGAATTCATGCCAGCGCTCGCGGGTGTCGACCATGAGGGAGGCGATGACCGCGTGGTTGGGCCAGCGGTCTTTGACTTCCTTGATTTCGCGGAAATTGGTTTCGGGCGAGCGGTCGCTGATCAGTTCGATGTTGTTAAAGCCGACCATGCGCTGTCCGCCGAGGTTGAGGGCGGAGTAGCGGGAGGAGACGTTGATGATGGGGTCACCGATCGTTTTCCAGACGAGGCCGCCCCAACCGGCTTCGAAGGCGCGATGGGATTGGTAAGCGGTGTTGGAGGGTGGACCGCTGGCTATCCAGAATGGGTTGGGGGACTTTATTCCGGCGAAGTTGATGGAGAGGTCGGCCATGGGAAGAAGTGACGTGTGAAGTGTGACGAGATTAAGAATTCATCGCGGCCAACAGTTCGGGGACGCGGATGGGGTGGTTGAAGCCGGAGCCGAGGGCGCCGTCTTTGGTGCCGTGGCGGGAGGGTTGGATGGGGCCGGTGACTTTTTGGTTGGCGAGCAGGGCGTTGATCCCGCGGGCGGCTTTCTTGCCTTCGGCCACGGCGTTGACCACTTCGCGTCCGCCATTGGCGCAGTCGCCGCCGACGAAAAGTTTCGGAACACTGGTTTCCATCGTTTCGGGGTTATGCTCGACGCGTCCTTTGCGGTCGAGTTTGAGGCCGGGGAAGAGTTTTTCGAACGCGCTGGATTGCTTTTCTTGCCCGACGGCCTTGAGCACGAGGTCGAATTCTTCGGTCCATTCGCTGCCGGGGATGATTTGCAATTGCCCGTCGCGGCTTTCGGTTTTGGCCAGACGGAGGGCTTTGACGTGTCCGTTTTCGGCCAGAACTTCGGTCGGGACGGTATGGAAATGGAAAGTGGCACCGTCATTTTTAGCCAGTTCATATTCGAACCCGTAAGCAGGCATGTCGTCCTCGTCCCGGCGGTAGATGATCGAGGCCACTTCAGCGCCGAGGCGCTTCGACTGGGTGACGGCATCGATGGCGGTGTTGCCGCAACCGAGCACCGCCACACGGCGCCCGACCGGGACTTCGTGCAAGGGACGCGTATGGATCCATTCGATAAAGTCGAGCGCATCGACCACTTCGGGCAGGTCTTCGCCGGGGATACCGAGACGGTTGGCCCCGCCCAAGCCGAGGCCGAGGAAGATGGCGTCGAAATCTTTTTCCAAATCTGCGACGGAGATGTCTTGGCCGATTTTTACGCCGTAGCGGAAATTAACCCCGAGGCGCTCGATCATCTTCACTTCGTCGAGACTGATTTCGGGCCGCATTTTGTAATAGGCGATGCCATACGTGTTGAGTCCGCCTCCGGCCTGCTTTTTGTCGAAGACGGTGACGTCATAGCCGAGTTGCGCGAGTTCGGCGGCACAGCCGAGTCCGGCCGGGCCGGCGCCAAGGATGGCGATTTTTTTGCCGTTCTTTTTGGCCGGCGCGTGAAGAACGTCGATTTGGTGCTCGAAAACGTAGTCGGTGGCATAGCGCTGGAGGCGTCCGATTTTCACCGGGTCACCCTCGAGGTCGAGAACGACGCAGGCGCCTTCACAAAGGACCTCAGTCGGGCAGACACGGGCACAACTGGCGCCGAGGACGTTGGCGGTGAGAATGGTGCGGGCCGATCCGGTCGGATTGCCATTGGCGATTTTTTTGATGAACGACGGGATGTCGATCCCGGTAGGACAGGCCATGATGCATGGTGCGTCGTAGCAGAAGAGGCAGCGGTTGGACTCGATGAGGGCTTCCTGCCGGGTGTAGCGGGATTCTTTTTCCGCCATGCTTTGGGCGGCCGTCTCGGCATCGAGCAGCGGTTTAAGCGTCATGATACGACTTGGTTGTCGGCGCGCACCGTTCAGGCGGAACGCACACAATGACTCAACAGTAGGACTCGCCACTTGGTCCGCAAGATCAAAAAGTTCTTTTTTTACCGAGGCGAGAGTGCACAATTGTGTCATGACCAACGCCTTGAATTCCCGGCGGACAATCGAAGAACTCAAAGCATTGCGCGCACTGACCGGCGACGAGAACGGCGCGCAGCGGGTGGCTTTTACGCCGGTCTGGGTCAAGGCGCGCAAATTTTTGCGGCAGCGCTTCGACGGGCTTCCGGTGGAAATTGCCGAAGACGCGGCGGGGAATCTTTGGGCCACCCTGCGGGGCGATAGCGAAAAGGAACTGCTCATCGGCGGCCACATTGATTCGGTCCCCAACGGAGGATGGCTCGACGGCTGCCTCAACACCCTCGCCGGGGTGGAGGTGCTGCGGCGGATCAGCGCGCAATACCACGGCAAGCCGCCGGTCACTGTGCGGGTGGTCGACTGGGCGGACGAGGAAGGTGCGCGTTTCGGCAAGAGTTTGTTCGGTTCGTCCGCCTGCTCGGGCAACCTTGATCTCGACGAGGCGCGCGGGTTGGTCGATCAAGACGGGATCAAACTCCCCGACGCGCTGAAAGAGGTCGGCATCGATTTGCAAAAAGTGAAGGATTGCGGCAAGGAGCGGAAAAATGCCGCGGCTTATCTCGAACTGCATATCGAACAAGGGCCGGTCCTTCTCGATCTGGATCTGCCGCTTGGTGCGGTCTTGGGCACATTCGGGGTGGAGCGCCATGCCATCACTTTTCGCGGCCAAGCCGCGCATTCCGGGAGCACACCGATGGATCGACGCAAGGACGCCTTTTTTGCCGCGGCGCGGATGAGTCCGGAGATTTATGAGATCGCCAAGCGCAGCGGGATGGGAGTCTGCACCATTGGTTCGTGCACGACGAAGCCCGGAATCGTGACCAGCGTGGTGGCCGATTGCCGCATCACTCTGGACCAGCGGCACCTCGAGGCGGATAAGTTGGCCACGATGCATGCCGAAGCCCGGGCGGCCAGCGAGCGCTTTGCCAGGGAAGCAGGTTGTGCGGTGGAGTGGAAACGTTTGTGGCATATCGCGCCCGCGCCGTTTGATCCGGATCTGATCAGTTTGTGCGACGAGGCGATTAAGGAAACCTGCGGCGTGTCGCACCGTTTGCCCTCCGGTCCGCTGCACGATGCCGCCGAGATGTGCATGGCAGGAGTGCCGACCGTGATGATGTTCACGCAAAGCCTGCATGGGATCAGTCACAACAAGATCGAGGACACCAAAGAGGAACACCTTGCCCAGAGCGTCGAGGCCCTGGACAAGCTGGCGGACAAAACGATGGCGTGGATTGTGGCGGGCTGATGATCCCGAAGCAGGCGGCACTGATTGGTGGGGCCAGCAAGCACGGGTGTTTTGCGGCAACGGGGTGCGGTTTAAAGGCCAGGCCGGGGTCCGGCCCATCGCCGCGGTGCGGTTGCTCGGCAGTTTTCGGGCAGGCCGAGCAAGCATGTTGTCGAGAGCAGGTTGGGGAGGCGCAGCGACGGGCAGGGTGATTTGTTGCAGACTGACGCTTGATGCGGCGGGGTGCGGCGGTGAGGATGGGCGTGATGAGTCTTTCTCCCCGGAAACTCGCGGCAGGTTCAGCCTTGCGGGCGGCCTTGCGGCAGTTGCTGAGGCAGGCGCGGCGGGCGATGGAAAAGTTTCCACAAGATCCCGCCGGTCAGGCCCATTTTTTGCGCACCCGCGTCAAGAGGCTCCAGTCATTGTGCCGGTTGGTGCCGCGCGGGAAGGTCTGGCAGGAGAAATTTTTAGGACCGTGTCGGGAGTTGAAAGATCTTTTCGCGGAGACGCGCGACGCCACCATTGTTCAAGGATTGGCCGACAAATATGCGCCGGGGGAAGCTCATCATTTGCGGGCCGCGCTGCCCCCGGATCTGGTCGAGGCGCGGCGGTTGGCGGAGACCGCGGTCGATTTCTTGGCAGATTATCCGTATTGGATAACAATCGAATGGAAAGAGATTTCCGATCGTGCCGTGGATACTTATCGCGCGGCACGGGCTGGGTGGAAGAAGGCCGGGCGCGGCAACGCGCCGGACGAGGCCTTCCATGCTTGGCGGAGGAGGGTGAAGCGCTTGCTCTACCAGTGCGAATATCTCGGGGGGCGGGCACGACTCGTCCGTTTCACCCGCCGGGTGGACCGGCTCGGGGAGGTGCTGGGCGACGTGCAGGACGTGTGCCTGGCCGAGATGTGGTTGAAAAAGCAAAATAACCTGAAAGTTCCTCCCGACCTGCCGCGGAGCAAAGAATCCATGCGGCGGGCGGCCTTGCGTCTGGCCCCGGTTCTTCTCGGTTGCAGTCCCAAGGTTTTCCGGCGGATGTTGGGCTGACGCGGGTTTGTGCTCGTCACAAGCCGAGCGGAAAGGCAATTTTTTACCGGCCCATGATACCCGCTCCTCTCGGCACAACACGAACCACCGTTCGTTCGCTTTACGCGCTCATTACGCCGGACAGTCATGTGCCGAGTAAGGAGCCTGCTTGGCCGAAGACGACGGCTTTCGTTTTGGTTTCGGCCGGGATGGGAGCGAGGCTGACCGTGACGCTTTATATCGTGGCGGCCGATGGCCGCGGGGCGGGGCCTACGCACGGAGACGAGCATTTTTACTATGTGGTCGAGGGGGCGTGTGAGGTCAACGGGCAGAACTTGGGGGCTGGGGGTTTCGCTTACATCCCGGCGGGTGGGACGTTTGATATCACGAGCAAGTCGGGCGCGCGCGTTTTGCTTTTTGCCAAGAAATACGAAGCTCTGCCCGGAGTGGCGGCCCCGGAGCCGATTTTCGGGGATGAGAAGCAAGTGAAGTCCGAGCCGTTCCTCGGTGATCCGGCGGCGCAGCTGCAAGCTTTGCTGCCGGACCGGCCGGAGTTCGACATGGCGGTGAATATTTTTACCTACGATCCGGGCGGCACTCTGCCATTTGTCGAGTGTCACATCATGGAGCACGGCATGTTCATCCTCGAGGGGGCCGGGGTTTACAAACTCGGCGAGGACTGGCATCCGGTGGCGAGCGGCGACGCGTTGTGGTTGGCGCCGTATTGTCCGCAGTGGTTTGTCGCGATGGGCAAGACGCGTGCGCGCTATATTTACTACAAAGACGTGAACCGCGCGCCGCGCTTGGGGTAATGTCGGCGGGGCTTCCGGAAATCGACAGCGCGCTTTTGCAGAGGCGCATTGACGAATTGTCTTTGATCACCGAGGCGGAGTCGCCGGCGGTGACGCGCGTGCTTTTTTCCGATGCCGATTTGCGCGGGCGCGATTACGTGGCGGGGTTGGGTCGGAGCGCCGGTCTTGCCCTGCGGGTCGATGCGGTCGGCAATATGTTCGCCCGCTGGGTGGGAAGTGCGCCGGACGCGCCGGTGGTGGCGACGGGATCGCATATCGACGCCATACCCAATGCGGGAAAATTCGACGGCGTGGTCGGGGTTCTTGGCGCGCTCACCGCCATCGAGGCGCTGCAGGAGGCGGGCTTCAAGCCGATGCGCTCGATCGAAATCGTTGTTTTCACGGCCGAAGAACCGACGCGCTTCGGTATCGGTTGCCTCGGCTCGCGGATGCTGGCCGGGGCGCTGCCGCTGGACAAGGCGCGCGCCTTGCGGGATCCGGAGGGACAATCGCTCGAGGACCTGCGCCGCCGGGCCGATTTGACCGAGCCGCTGGAGACGGTGGCGTTGCCGGAGAATTTTTACTCGGCGTTTGTCGAGCTGCACATCGAGCAGGGGCCGCTGTTGGAAAAGGAGAACATTCCCATCGGCATCGTGCAGGCTATCGCGGGTCCGAGCGCCTACCGCGTGCGGATCAAGGGTGAGGGGGGACATGCCGGGGCGGTGCTCATGCCGGGGCGGCATGATGCGTCGCTCGCGGCCTCCGAGCTGGCGCTGGCGGTGGAAAAAGCGGCGCTCGCCTCGGGCAGCCCGGACACCGTGGCGACCACGGGCAAATGGGAAATTTTTCCCAACGCGATCAACAGCGTGCCGTGCGATGCGATGCTGGAGATCGACTTGCGCGACACCTGCCTGGAAACAAGAGAGCGCGCCTTGATGCTCATGCGTGAAGCCTCCGTGGAAATTGCGGCGCGCCGCGGGGTTGAAATCAAGTGGGAGGAAATCAATTGCGACCCGCCGGCCGACGGCGATCCGCGCACCATTGCCATCACCGAGGATGTCGCGCTCCAACTCGACTTGGCCACCAAACGGATGGTCAGCCGTGCTTATCACGATTCGTTGTTCATGGCGCGGGTGTGTCCGACGACAATGATTTTTATTCCGTGCCGGAACGGCTACAGCCACCGGCCGGAAGAGCACAGCGATCCGGCGCACATCGCGGCCGGTGCGCGCGTGCTGGCCGGGACGCTGGCGCGGCTCTCTCATGAACCATTGTAATCAAGAAAACCGCAAAGGACGCAGAGAGCGCAGAGGGTAAGAAACTTTCCGGATTTCTCTGTGTCCTCGGCGCTCCCTGCGTTTAAATAATTCATCATGAGCAAAGGCATCGAAATCAAAGGTCAACCGCAACCCGGGCAGGAGCGTGTGCTCACGCCGGAAGCGATCGAATTCCTCGCGGGACTGCACCGCGAGTTCAACGGCGAGCGCAAACGTCTGCTCGCCGCGCGGGTCGAGCGGCAAAAGCGGATCGACGCCGGTGAGATGCCGGATTTTTTGAGCGAGACGGCGCACGTCCGGGCGGATCACTCGTGGAAGGTGGCGCCCGTGCCGGAGGACTTGCAGGACCGGCGAACAGAAATCACCGGTCCGGTCGACCGCAAAATGGTGATCAACGCGCTCAATTCCGGCGCCAAAGTTTTCATGGCGGATTTCGAGGACGCGACTTCGCCGACTTGGGCCAACCTCATTGCCGGTCAGGTCAATATGCAGGATGCGGTGCGCCGCACGATCACGTTCGAGGGCGGTGGCAAAAGCTACAAACTCAACGACAAGACGGCCACGCTCATGGTGCGTCCGCGCGGCTGGCATCTCGACGAGAAGCACTTCCTGGTCGACGGCGAGCGCATGAGCGGCGGCCTGTTCGATTTCGGTCTGCATTTCTTTCACAATGCCCAGGCGGCTCTCGAGCACGGGACGGGTCCGTATTTCTATCTGCCGAAAATGGAAAGCCACCTCGAGGCGCGCTTGTGGAACCGCGTGTTCGAGCACGCGCAAGATGCGCTCGGGATGCCCCGCGGGACGATCAAGGCCACCGTGCTCATCGAGACAATTCTCGCGGCCTTCGAGACGGATGAAATTCTTTATGAGTTGAAGGATCACTCGGCCGGACTCAACTGCGGCCGGTGGGACTATATTTTCAGCTTCATCAAAAAGTTCCGCAACCGCCCGGGCTTTGTCATGCCCGAGCGCGCGCAGATCACCATGACGGTGCCGTTCATGCGTGCCTATTGTCTCGAAGTGATCAAAAACTGTCATCGTCGCGGTGCACACGCCATGGGCGGAATGGCGGCACAGATTCCGATCAAGAACGATCCGGCGGCCAATGACGCGGCGATGGCCAAGGTGCTGGCTGACAAGGAGCGCGAAGCCTCCGATGGCCACGATGGCACATGGGTGGCGCACCCGGGCCTCGTGCCGGTCGCGCTGCAGGCCTTCGATAAGCACATGCCGACGCCGAACCAGATTTTCCGTCAGCGCGACGACGTCAAGGTCACCGCAGCGGAGTTGGTCGCGGTTCCGCAGGGGACGATCACCGAGGCAGGATTGCGCGGCAATATGAGCGTCGGCATCCAATACTTGGCGGCATGGTTGGGCGGCAACGGATGCGTGCCGCTTTACAATCTGATGGAAGATGCGGCGACGGCGGAGATCTCACGCACGCAGCTGTGGCAGTGGATGCGCTACGGCGCGAAGCTCGATGACGGCCGCGTGGTCACTCCGGCGCTTTACGACGAACTTCTGCCGCAAGTGATGGCCAAGATTGAAGAGGAAGTCGGCGCGGAGCGTTTCGCCCCTGGTCGCTACGCCGAGGCTGCCGAGCTCTTCACCAAGATGTCCAAGAGCGACGAGTTCGAGGAATTCCTCACTCTACCGGCCTACGAAATGATTAATTGATCGCGTATTATTGTGACGGACTTGTCACAGCAACGCCACCTCTTCCCGGTTGCTGAACGGCGACGCGGTTGTAGAGTCAAATCCATATAAGGCGCTAATCAAGTTTCCGTCTTCCAATGAATAACAAGAAGCCCCCCCTTGTCGCGATCGCGCTCTTGCTCGTTGCTCTGCTCATCGCGTTTGCCGCGCTTTCGCTGCCGAATCTCGAGCGCAAGTCCGCCGTTTCGGTGGGGGCAAAAATCGAGATACCGGCATCCGATCAACTCGCCGGCTCGGGCAATTCGTTGGTGCCCTTCGGCACGACGCCGACCGCACGGACTCCGGTTTCGGCAGCGAGCACAACGCCATCCGCGGTGCCGGTTCCCGCTGCGGCGAGCGTTCCCGCGCCCGCTTCTGATCCATCCTCAACGGCATCCGTGCTTTCCACGACTCTCCCCGCTCCCACTGGAGCAAGAGTCAGCGCGGCGGCCTCGCAGCGCGCGGGTGTGGTGCCTGATCCCAACCGCGGACCTGCCTGGCCGACGGGCTTCACACTTTACCGCACAACGGCCGAGATTCTGGCCGGAATAGACCTGAGCGATCCCGAGCAGCGCGCGCTGGCCGTGGCCGAGATGTCGGAAGCCGAGGAGGTGCGCTACGAGGCGGTGTTGGCCAAGGCGGAGCAGCTGGGCATCCCGGTGCGGGTAGACGGGGCGGGGAATGAAGTCTCCATCCTCCACGACATCCGCGGAGAAGAGCCGGTCTACCGCGTCACGCAAAACCGCAATGCGGCCATCTCCAGCGGGGCTAATTTGCTTTATCCTGCACCTTACAATCTCGGCGGCACAGGAGTGAAAGTCGGTGTGTGGGATGCTGGACGGGTGCGCAATACGCACCAAGAGTTCAACACCACCCGCGTCGTCAACCGCAACGCCACCGCGCCCCTCGACGATCATGCCACCCACGTGGCTGGAACGGTGGGCGCTTCGGGCTTCACGGCCAGCGCCAAAGGCATGGCGCCCAGTGTCGCCATCGATTCCTGGGATTGGAACAGCGACTACGCGGAGATGACCTCTTCTGGCGCGGCGACCGTGTCGGGCGACACGACCAAGATACCTCTCTCGAACCATTCCTACGGCTACAATGCAGGAACTGCCGATATGGGTGTCTACAACGACGAGTCCGTGGAAACCGATCGGCTGGCGGTTGCCATGCCCTATTATTTGATTTGCTGGGCGGCGGGTAATGAGCAGGACCTTCTCACTGCCAAGGGTGGGTTCCAATCGATCACCTACAACGGTCTTTCGAAAAACATCCTGACCGTCGGTGCGGTCAACGACGCGGTGAGCGGCGGTGTGCGTTCCCCTTCGGCTGGCACGATGTCGGACTTCTCCAGTTGGGGCCCTTCCGACGACGGCCGCATCAAGCCCGACGTGGTGGCCAACGGTGTTACTGTCAATTCGCCGATCGATACCTCGAACACTGCCTATGCTTCGTACAGCGGCACGAGCATGGCCACGCCATCTGCCACGGGTTCGGCTGCGCTGCTCGCACAGCTGTATGCGCGCGAGTTCGCCGGACAGCGAATGCGTTCGAGTATGTTAAAGGCCTTGCTCATCCACACGGCCGATGATTTGGGCAATGCGGGGCCGGATTACAAATTCGGTTGGGGTCTGATCAACGTGAAGGCGGCAGCTGATGTGATCATGGCGCACAAGGCAAGTCTCGCTGCGCCGAAAATGATCGAGGACACGCTGACCGCCGCGGTGATCAGTCGGACGCATACGTTCCAGTGGGACGGGGTCAGTCCGATCCGCGTCACCCTCTGCTGGACGGATCCGGTCGGCACGGCGCAGGCGGACAACAGCCGCAATCCGAATCTCCGCCACAACCTCGATCTCACGGTTACCACGCCGGGCAGCACGTTGATGCGTCCCTATGTCATGCCTTTTGTCGGCAATTGGTCCGATGCAGCGATGAATTCGGTGGCCACGACGGGCAAGAATAATGTGGACAGCGTGGAACAGGTTTATGTTTCTGCGCCCAACCAGGCCGGAACCTACACTGTGACGGTTTCGCGGGATGGCGCCCTGACCACATCGTCCCAAACCTACTCGCTCATCGTCACCGGCGGCGCCAACGTCGAGACGAATCCTCCGCCGGTGGTGTCTTTGACCGCACCGACTGACGGGCAAACCGTGCTCCCGGAAACATCGGTCGCACTGACCGCCACGGCGACCGATCTCGCCCTCGGCGGGGGACAGGGCGTGGTCAGTAGCGTGAGCTTTTACGTGGGCGAGACCCTGATTTCCACCGACACGTCCTCGCCTTACGAGGCAACGTGGTCCGTTCCCGCGACCAGCGGCGAATACGCGTTGACCGCCCGGGCCACCGACAGCGAGGGCGCGGTTGGCACCTCGGCGCCGGCGAAACAATTCGTCCTGACCGGCAGTGGTGAACCCGCCATTGCTTCGTTCGCCCCGGCCAGCGGCGCGGTGGGCACGGTGGTAACGATCAGCGGCAGCAACTTTGCCGAGGTGACAGCGGTGCGTTTCAACGGCTTCGATACGACGACCTACACGGTCGATTCACTCACCCAGATCACGGCGACGGTTCCCACGACGGCCTCGACCGGAGCGGTCACGGTAGCAACACCGCGTGGAATGGCGACCAGCAGCACGAACTTCACCATTCTCCAATCGCCGGTCTTGATCAGCCAAGTTTATGGAGCGGGTGGTAATTCCGGGGCGATCTACAAGTCCGACTACATCGAACTCTACAATCGCAGCGAAGCAGCGGTAGATCTCACCGGTTGGAGCGTGCAATATGCCTCGGCCTCCGGAACAAGCTGGCAGTCGGTGCCTCTCGCCGCATCTCTTGCTCCCGGCAAATACTACTTGGTCAAACTGGCCGGCGGCACGACGGGATCGGCTTTGCCTTCGGCCGACGCGACGGGAACGATCAACATGAGCGGAACGCAGGGCAAAGTGGCTCTGCGTAATAGCACGGCAACCTTCACCGGATCCTCGCCGGTGGGGCAGAACGGATTGCAGGATTTTGTCGGGTTCGGCGCGGCGAACGCTTACGAGGGCAGCGGTGCGGCTCCTTCGCCCTCCAAGACAACGGCGATTTTCCGGGGCACTGGTGGCGCGAGCGATAGCGGTGATAACCGCGACGACTTCAGCGCCAGTGCCCCCAATCCGCGCAATTCAGGCTTCGGCAGTGTGGTGGCACCGGTCATCACCAGTTCGACCACCGCGAGCGGAACGGTCGGCACAAGTTTCAGCTACCAGATCGCTGCCAGCAACAGCCCGACCTCGTTCAATGCGACTGGTTTGCCGGAGGGGCTTTCGGTCAGCACTTCAACCGGGCTGATCGCTGGCACGCCGACGGTGGCCGGAACTTTCAGCATTGCGATCTCCGCCTCCAATGCGGCTGGGACAGGCTCGGCTACATTGACTTTGATTGTGTCCGGGGGTGGGGGCGGCGGGGGTGTCAGCCTGCTGACCGAAGATTTTGCTTCCGCCTCGAGCGGAGACAACATAACGAACACCGGATCGCCTACTCTTTGGTCGGGTAACACCAACATCCCGGCACCTTCCCTCGCTTACCAAGCCGGGGGCGCGATCAAACTCGGAGTCCGTGGCAATCCCGGCTCGATCACGACGAGAACACTCGATCTGAGTGCGGGCGGAGGAGCCTTCACGGTTACCTTCAAGGTCAAGGGCTGGACCACCGTGGAAGGGAATCTGGTCGTTACTGCCACAGGTTTGGCTCAGCAAACCGTCGTCTATTCCAATGTCATGGCGGGTGGATTCGAAACGAAGACAGTTTCTTTCTCCGGCGGGACGGCCAACTCGACTGTCACGATCGCTACCACGGCAAAGCGGGCCTTTTTGGACGACTTGGTTATTACCACGGCCTCAGTCCAACAGCCTAGCGTCAACGCCTCCGGCAACCTCTCCGTTCTCAATGCCACCTATGGTTCGCCTTCGCTCACTGCGACCTCGTTTACGGTCAGCGGGGCAAGCCTTGCGCAAGGAATTCTGGTTGACCCTCCGGACGGATTCGAAGTTTCGCTGGCAGAGGATGGAGTCACCGGTTTTGCGGCAACGCAGACCATTTCCGGAACCGGGACTATCGCTGCGACCACGGTTTTTATTCGCGTGGCCGCCGGCTCACCCGCGGGTTCGTATTCCGGCAACATTGTTTGCACCTCCGGTGCAGCCTCCGCCACGCTGGCCATGCCTGAGGCCGAAGTGCGCCGCAAGGGGCTCAACATAACGGCAGACGATCAAAACAAACCTTTCGGCCAAACGCTTTTACTTGCATCGGGGCAGAAGGCTTTCTCTGCTGTGGGGCTTGTCGGCATCGAGATCGTCGGATCGGTTACGCTTGCGGCCGACGGCGGCACGGGAGCCAACGACGCGCTGGGAACTTATGTCATCACGCCGTCTGCAGCCACCGGTGGCACCTTTGCTCCGGCTAACTATAACATCAATTACCTGCCGGGTGTGCTGACCGTGACCGGCCAGTCCTTTGGGGACTGGGGTGTCGGACTGTCCGACGCATCACCTGGGGCCGATCCCGATGGCAACGGTCTGGGTAATCTGGCGGAATATTTCTTCGGCATGCAGCCGGGTGGCGATGCAGCGGGAGCCATGGTCATTGGTGCGCCGACTGCAACGAGCTTCCATATGGATTATCGTCGCAGCAAAGCGCTCAACGGCGTCACCGGAGGTGTGGCGTGGAGAAACGATCTCATCAGCGGCAATTGGTCGACCACCGGTGTCATCGACACTTTTGTCAGTGACCACGGCGCGTACCAGGTGCGTCGCGCGACAGTCCCGGTGTTGCCGGGAGAACCGCAGAAGTTCCTGCGTTTGGAAGTTCGGGAGGATTAATTGTTGAAGGTGGATCGTGCCGTCCCCGGCGCGATGCGGAGTGGAAAAAATCGCAATAGAGATATCGCGATCCACCAAGTCTGATCTGAAACGGCCGTCGCCGAGGACTGCGACGCTACATCAGGTAGAGCACCTACTTGAGGCCTAGCACGTCCTGCATGTCGTAGAGACCGGCGGGTTGGTTCGTGGCCCACTTGGCGGCGCGGAGGGCGCCGCGGGCGAAGGTGTCGCGGCTGGAGGCTTTGTGGGTGAGTTCGAGGCGCTCGCCCGGCGCGGCGTAGATCACCGTGTGATCGCCGACCACGTCACCGCCGCGGATGGCATGGACGCCGATTTCGTCATTGGTTCGTTCGCCGACAATGCCGGCACGTCCGTGGCGGGCGGACTCGGCGTAGTCTAGCTTCCGGACTTCAGCGAGAATTTCGGCGAGGTGGCGGGCGGTGCCGGAGGGGGAATCTTTTTTCAGGCGGTGATGCATTTCGATGACTTCAAGGTCGAAGTCGGGGCCGAGGATTTCGGCGGCTTTGCGGGTGAGCCAGAAAAGGGTGTTCACGCCGACGCTATAGTTCGGCGAAAAGACGAGCGGGATCTTGGCCGCGGCTTGGTTGATTAGCTCACGCTCGGTGAGTTCGTGTCCGGTTGTGCCGATGACGAGGATTTTGCCGGCGTCGGCGCAGGCTTTGGCCACCGGACCGGTGATGTGGGTGGCGGAGAAGTCGATGACCGCATCACACTTGGCGAGCGCGGCGGGGAAATTGTCGTCCGCATCGACGGTGGCGGTCACTTCAAGTTCCGGATCTTCGGCGGCGCAGCGGATGAGGGCTTGGCCCATGCGGCCTTGGGCGCCGTGGATGCAGAGGCGGAGAGGCGTGCTCATGGAAGGAGGCCGAGGTCGGCGAGGGTGGCGCGGATGAGGTGGCGGTTTTCTTCGGTCATTTCGACCAGCGGGAGACGCACTTCGGGCGAGAGGCCCATGGTGAGGGAGAGGGCGTATTTGGTGGGGGAGGGATTGCTTTCGATGAAAAGGTTTTTGAAGAGCGGGTAGAGGCGGCGGTGGAGTTGTTCGGCGCGGGCCATGTGTCCGTCGCGCGCGGCGCGGACGAGCTCGCTGACCTGGGCGGGGGCGAGATTGGAGGCCACGCTGATCACGCCGACGGCGCCGACGGAGATGAAGGGGAGGGTGAGCGAATCGTCACCGGAGATGAGTTCGAAAGTTTCGGGGACGGCGTGGCGGAGTTGGCTGATGCGTTCGACCGTGCCGCCGGCTTCTTTGATCGCCACGATGTTCGGGCAATCCTGGGCGAGGCGGGCTACCACGGGCACGCCGATCTCCACGCCGCAGCGTCCGGGAATGCTGTAGAGAATGATCGGGAGCTTGGTAGCTTCGGCGATGGCGCGGAAGTGGCGGTAAAGGCCTTCGGGCGTGGGTTTGTTGTAGTAGGGGGCGACGATGAGGGCGCCGTCCGCGCCGGCCTTTTCCGCATCCTGCGTGAGGGCGATGGCTTCGTCCGTCGCGTTGGACCCGGTGCCGCCGATCACTTTGATCCGTCCGGCCGCGATGTCGACCGCCGCTTTGATCACGTCGCGGTGTTCGTCGTGCGAGAGGGTGGGTGATTCCCCGGTGGTGCCGACGGGGACAATGCCGTCCACGCCGCCGGCGATTTGGGCTTCGATCAGTTGGCGGAAGCCATCGTAATCGACTTGGCCGTGGCGGAAGGGGGTAACGAGGGCGGTGTAGGTGCCGGCGAACATAATGCAAGTGAACTAGACGGTGATCTCGCCTTCAAAGACAAAATCCGCGGGCCCGGTCAGGATGACCTGGGAGAAATCGTCGGCGGTGCGGAAGAAATCGACCTGCATTGTGTCCCCGCCTTTGACCAGGACACGAATGGGTGATTCGGCGCCGGTGAGAACGGCTATGGTGAGGGCGCTGGCCACCACGCCGGTTCCGCAGGCCAAGGTCTCGGCCTCGACGCCCCGTTCGTAGGTACGGATGGCGAGGTCTTGGGGTCCGAGTTGGCGGACAAAATTGACGTTGGTGCCGCGGGGTTGGAAGTGGTGGTGATGGCGGAGGGCGGCGCCGAGTGGATGGACCTCGGTGCCTTCGAGGTCGTCGACGAGGAGCACGGCGTGCGGGACGCCGGTATTGATCGAGTAGACGGTGCGTGATTGGCCGGCAGCGTCGAGTTCCACGCCATGGGCGAAGGGACCGGGTTGGCTCATGCCGAGGGAGACTTGGTCGCCGCGCAGGGTGGCGGAGATGAGGCCCGCGGGAGTTTCAAAGGTGACCCTGCCGTTGCTGGCGGGCGCGAGTCGGTTGACGAAACGGGCAAAGCAGCGTGCGCCATTGCCGCACATTTCGGCTTCCCGGCCGTCGGCGTTGTAGTAACGCATGCGGAAGTCGGCTTGGGCTTCGGGCTTTTCGACCAGGAGGAGTCCGTCGGCCCCGATGCCGCGGTGGCGATCGCAGAGGCGGGCGATTTGCGCGCCGGTCAGGGCCAGTGAACCGTCGCGGTTGTCGAGCAGGACGAAGTCATTGCCGGCGCCGTTCATCTTTTGGAAATGCAGGATGGGCATGGGGGGAGTTTCTTTGAGGAGTGAGAGGGGTGTCAATCGCGGGCGGATTGGGGGGGAAACCGTGGAGGGCGCGGAGGGAGGAGGAAGGAGCTTTGCCCGGGGGCGAGGGCGGTGGCAGTGTTTGGGTATGAAGTCGGCCATTGATCCGGAGCTGTTGAAGAATCCCTTGTTTATCGAGTTGATGGAAGAGGGTTTGGCTATTCAGCATCAGTTTAGTGCGGAGCCCATTTATGCTCGAACGGGGAAAGGCTACTTGAAGCCAACGGGAGTTGCGGAGTTGCAGAAAATCAAAAGTGCGAAGCGGGCCAAGCGGGGTTGAGCATGAAGGTTGTGAGGCCATGGCTGGCTTTGTTTGATTGGGAGATTGTCACGGCGCAAGACATGGTGCCCTGCGAGGCGAAGAGCGCCCGGCACAAACCGACATCCGATGGACATGACGCGACCAAAGCTTTGTCGGATTCGCAGCACACCGCAGCGATGAGCTTGGAGGAAGCGGTTGACCTTCGCTGTCGTGGCCACCGCATGGCGCCTTTCTGTTTTTACAACAGGAACACTTTTGCTTCGCTTGCAGGTTGGTGATCAAGAAGCTTGATTTGCCGGAGAAGCGGGCCGTTGTGGTCCGGAGTTTGGCCGGTCACATCGTGGCGGGAGTGGCGACGGCAGAGGAGGAGAGGGCTTTTCGCGAGTTTTGCTCTGGGTTGGAGGGATAGGTTCCGGCGGTCAGATCAGCTGGTCGCTGCGGCGACCCGTCTGGCAAAGTCTCGGCTGACCGCCGCTACAAGTGCGGGTTAACGGCCGGCGCCGACGAGTTGTTGGGTTCGCGGCACCGAGTGCCGCAGCTCATGACTCGAAGAGGTCGAGTTGGTCGGTGAAGGCGCGGAGTTTGTGGGAGCGCGGGCGTTTTTCGGCCAGGGCGGGTTTGCCGTCGACGGTCAGTTCGGAGTTTTCGAGGTTGGTCAGGATTTCGCGGGCGCGTTTGAGGATGGGTTCGGGGAGGCCGGCGAGTCGGGCAACTTGGATGCCGTAGCTTTGGTCGGCGGGGCCTTCGATGATTTTGCGGAGGAAGATGATGTCGTCGTTCCACTCCCGGACGGCGATGTTGCAGTTGGTCACTCCGGGGCGGGTGCGGGCGAGGTCGGTCAGTTCGTGGTAATGGGTGGCGAAGAGGGTGCGGCAGGCGGTGATGTCGTGAAGATACTCGGCCACGCTCCACGCGATGGAGAGCCCGTCGAAGGTCGAGGTGCCGCGGCCGATTTCGTCGAGGATGACGAGACTGCGGTCGGTCGCATTGTTGAGAATGGCGGCAGTTTCGTTCATTTCGACCATGAAGGTGGATTGCCCGCGCGCGAGATCATCGGTAGCCCCGACCCGGGTGAAGATACGATCGACGATCCCGATCTCGGCGTGTGCTGCGGGGATAAAGCTGCCGGTCTGGGCGAGGAGGACGAGGAGAGCGACTTGGCGGATGTATGTGCTTTTGCCGGCCATGTTGGGGCCGGTGAGAATGACGAGTCGGGGGGCGTCGGTGTCGAGCGCGGTGTCGTTGGGCACGAAGCGCCCGGCGGGCATCGTCTGGTCGAGGACGGGGTGGCGTCCGTCGGTGATGGTGATCGCGCCACTCGCGGTGACGGTCGGCCGGATGTAGCGGAAGCTCCGGGCGGTTTCAGCGAATCCGGCCAGGGCATCGATTTGCGCAACGGCGCGCGCGGTGTCCTGGAGTGGTGCCAGTTCGGTCAGTACGGCCGCGCGGAGTTGACCGAAAATTTCAGCTTCGAGGGCGCGGGCCCGTTCTTCGCCGCCGAGGATGCGGCCTTCCATTTCCTTCAACTCGGGGGTGATGAAGCGTTCCGAGTTGGCGGTGGTTTGCTTTCGCGTGTAGTCGCCGGGGACTGAGGCGAGGTTGGCTTTGGTAACTTCAAGGTAGTAGCCGAAGACGGAGTTGTAGCGGATTTTGAGTGATTTGATGCCAGTCCGGGTGATTTCGCGGTCCTGCAGGTCGGCGATCCAGCGGCGGCCCTCGGTCCCGGCGCGGCGGAGCTGGTCGAGATCCGTGTCGTGTCCCTCGCGGATCATGCCCCCTTCGCGTGTGGTGGGCGGAGGATCGTCGACCACGGCAGATGCAAGGAGCTCAACCAACGAATCGAAGGTGTGGAGGCCGCCGGCAAGGCCGAGAAGAGGGGAGCTGTTGCTTTCAGCGAGGGTGGCGCGGAGGGACGGGAGGAGGGCGAGCGAAGACTTCAGCGCGATAAGGTCGCGGGCGTTGCCGGAGGCAAGGCTCAGGCGGGAAACGGCGCGCTCCATATCACGGATGTCACGGAGGATGTCGCGCACCGCGGCAAGAAGGGGCGGATCATCATGGAAGGCGGCAACAAGGTCTTGCCGGTGGGTGATAGCGGCAAGATCGCGGAGTGGATGAAGGATCCATTCACGCAGGAGCCGCGTGCCCATCGGGGTCAGGGTGCGGTCAACCGCGCCGCGCAGGCTGGTGCCCTCGGGGCTGCGGGACTCGACGAGTTCGAGGTTGGCTTGCGTGACGGCGTCGAGAAGGAGGTAGGATGAGGCGTGCCAGGGTCTCGGGGGCATGAGGTGCCGCGCGTCACGGCGAAGGCTGCGCGTGATGTAGTGGAGGAGGGCTCCAGCGGCGCGGGTGCCGTGGGGCAGACCTGTGCAGCCAAAGCCGTCGAGGGACTGAACGCCGAAATGCTCGAGAAGCACGTCGGTGGCCTGGTTGAGTTCGAAGGCGAAGGCGTCGTGCGGCGTCGCGGGGAGCGAGAATGCGGGGACCGCGGCCAAATGGTCAGGAATGAGGAGTTCACTCGGCTGGAGCCGGGCAAGCTGGTCGGCCAAGTGCTCGGGAGATGCGATTTCGGCCAGACGGAATTCACCGGTACTCAGGTCGAGCCAGGCGAGGCCGGTCGATTTTTTGTCGGGGCAGACGGCGACCAGATAGTTGTGGCGGTTTTCCTCGAGTCCGAAATCGTCAAGAGTGCCGGCACTGAGGATGCGGGCGATTTCGCGGCGGACGAGTTTGCCCGGGGTGACCTCGCCGACCTGGTCGCAAATGGCGACACGTTTGCCGGCTTCGACCAGTTTGGCCACATAAGCGCGCGCGCTGTGGCAGGGGACACCGCACATGGGCGTCCCCCCGCGCTTGGTCAGAGCGACATTGAGAAGGACGGACGCCTCGCGGGCATCGTCGAAAAACAATTCGTAAAAGTCTCCGAGGCGGAAGAAGAGAAGCGTGTTGGGCGGGAGACCGCGGCGGATGTCCTGATACTGGCGCATCATGGGGGTGAGCTTGGGGTCAGACATGAAGCGGCAAATTTAGCGACCGGGACGGAAGATGGGAATCGCAGAGCACGCAGCAGGCCGACGTATTGTGCTTGCGGGCGTGTGCTGGGGAGTGAAGAGCAGGTCAGAACATCATGATCCGGCTTGCGGCCGTGGCGAGGGATGGGCAGCTTTGGTGGTATGCGGGAACGTGGGTTGAGCAGGGCGGGGCGGGTCGGCCTAGTTTTGGGGCCCCTTATCTTGGGGGCGGTGCTTCTGACCGAGCCACCGGGTTCCTTGAGTGTCGCGGGATGGCGGACGGCCGGGGTGGTGGGGCTGATGGCGGTTCTGTGGATGACGGAGGCTATTCCGATTCCGGTGACCGCACTGCTGCCGCTTGTTCTGTTTCCATTACTCGGCGTAGCGTCCTTCAAAGATGCGGCCGCGCCGTTCGCCAATCCGGTGATTTACCTTTTTCTCGGTGGCTTTGTCCTTGCTTTGGGTTTGCAGCGATGGCGCCTGCATGAGCGGGTAGCACTGTGGATTGTGGGACAGACCGGGTCGCGGGTCAGCCGGGTGCTGGCCGGGTTCATGGTGGCAACAGCCTGTGTCAGCCTGTGGATCAACAATAGCGCGACGACCGTAATGATGTTGCCCATGGCGGTTTCGGTGGCGGCTTTGTTGCGGGGACGCATGGGTGGTGAAGAAAAGGCGCACGAGGAGGTCGGGTTGACCCTCATGCTCGGCGTGGCCTATGCGGCCAGCATCGGCGGGGCCGGGACCTTGATCGGCACGGCACCGAACGCTTTTATGGCCGGGTTTCTGCGCGAGAATTACGGGCTGCAGATCGGGTTCGGCCAGTGGATGTTGATCGGGGTGCCGCTGGTTGTGGTCGGCATTTTTCTGACCCACGCGGTTTTGGTGCGCGTGTGCCTCACGGACCGAAAGTTGGGGGTAGCCGGCTTGCGCGAGGAGGTACGGGCAGAGTTAGTAAAATTGGGCGGGTGGTCACGGGGAGAGGTGCTGGTGGCTGTGGTGTTTTGCTCGACCGCGGCCCTCTGGCTGGCCCAGCCTTTGCTCCAACCGTGGTTGCCCGGGGTGTCGGACGCGGGAATTGCCATGACGGCGGCGGTCGCGCTGTTCTTAATCCCGGTGGACTGGCGACGTGGGGAATTTGTTTTGTCGGGGCGAGACCTGCAGCATCTACCTTATGGGGTACTCATTTTGCTCGGTGGTGGCTTGAGTATGGCCGAGGCGGTCGATCGGACAGGGTTGGCGGCGTGGCTGGGTGCATTGACTGCCGCCTGGCAAGGGTTGCCCATTGTCCTCGTGGTGGTTCTGGTCACGGCGGTGATCTTGTTTTTAACCGAACTGACCAGCAACACAGCGACAACGGCCACATTTTTGCCGGTGGTGGCCTCGGTCGCAGTCGGAATGGGTCAGGCCCCGCTGGCGCTTGTGTTGCCGGCGGTGATGGCTGCGAGTTGTGCTTTTATGCTCCCGGTGGGAACCCCGCCCAATGCCATTGTCTTTGCCAGCGGTCTGGTGCCATTGCCGCAGATGATGCGGGTGGGAATCTTGGTCAATTTGGTTTTTGTCCTCCTGATTCCGGTCGTGGTGTTTACTCTAGCCGGGTGGGTCTTCGGCATTGCATGGGCCGGATGAGGGGGCGCAGGCATGGGCGCCAGTAGGCAGCAAGAAGAAGGCTCCATGGGCAGTACCTTGGCGTGAAGAACGCGGCAAAGTGGTGATGTGCTTTTGGAAATCGGGGAAGGCGCCAACTTGGGCAGGCCTATTTGCGCTTAAGGCACAGAGAACTCGACTTGCAGGGTGACTTCGCGGGTGAGGACCGTTTCACCGCCTTCGATGTCAAGTTCGGGCAATGGTGCCGCGTCGGCCGCCATCATCATGGCCGCGCGGGGCATCGGACGCGGGTCGAAACGTCCCCCGGTTGCATCGACGCTGCGAATGCCGGCCCATTTGAGTTTGAGAGCTTCCAGCAGGGTCCGGGCTTGAGCTTCGGCATCTTGGGCGGCAAGGGTCAGCGCCTCATTCTCGGCCGCACGGCTGCTTGCGTCCGCGGGACGCGTGGTCATGTTCGAAACGGAGTTGGCACCGGCATCCATCATGGAGGAGATCAAGCGCCCGGCCTCCTCGACGGGGGACTCGAAGCTGACAACGACTTGTCCGAGGTATCCGGTGATCTTGGGCGGTTGAGAGTGCTTCCCGGCCTCGGGCTGGATTGGGCTGAACTGGGGACGAATGTTCACTGCAGTGGTCTCGAGGCGTTGGACCTTTTCCTCCGACTTCAAGGTGGTAAGGACAGATTGGGAGCGGCGGGTGACTTCCTCGCGCACGGCGGCTTCCCCGGGGCCGGCGGCTTCGAAGCCGAGATGGATGACCGCCACGGTGTTCGGAACCCGGACTTCACCGCGGCCCTGCACGGTGAGAAATGGTGCTTCGGAGGTCGCGGGCCGGGGTAGCATCTGCGCCTGCAGTGACGCGGCAGCAGTGAGCAGCAAGAGGAGGGCGGAGGAATGTGTCATGTCCGGGCAGCGGGCAGGTCAGGGGTGCGTTGGCGCTGGCGTCCGCGACGCCGGGCTAGAGCGCGCATGTCAACAGCGACATCGTCTTTCTCGTAAATCTCACGACCGATCAAGTGTTCGATGATGTCCTCGATGGAGACCACCCCGACGAAGCCCCCGTATTCGTCGACGACGGTGGCCATTTGCTGGTTGGCAGCGAGGAGGGTCTGCAAAGCGCTGGCCGCCGTGGCCATCTCGGGAACAAAGGAGACGGGTTGTTGTAGATCCTTGATTTTGCGTTCTCCTTGCCCGGTAGCAATGCTGTGAAGGATATCGCGGCGCCGGGCCAGACCGGTGATTTCGTCGAGGGCCCCCGAATGCACGGGCATGCGGCTGAACCGAATGGAAGGGTGCTCGGCGAGGACGTCGGCCGCCGTTTGGCTATCTTCGAGGGTCACAACGACGTTGCGCGGAGTCAGGATGTCGGCGACCCGCGTGCTGGAAAGGCTCAGCGCGTTGTGGATGAGATCGCGTTCGCCCCCGGTGAGGGTACCTTCACGGGCGCCTTTTTCGGCGAGGAGAACAATTTCACGGTCGGACGCACCATCCTCTGGTTTGCGCCGGATCAGGGCGCGGACAACAAGGTTGCAGAGGTGGGTGAGAGGACGAAGCACCCGGCGCATCCAATAGAGCGGGTAGGCGGCATGCTTTTGCAGGACGGCGCGGTAAACCACGCCGAGGTTTTTCGGAATGACCTCCGAGATGACCAAAATGCCGAGGGTCATCAGTGCCGAGACCAGGCCGAGGGAAGCGTCTCCAAAAAGGCGGGTGGCGATGCCTCCTACCATCACCGCCCCAAGCGTGTTGGCGATGGTATTGAGGGTCAGAATGGACGAAATGGTTTCCTCCATGTGATCCCTCGAGTCCTCGAAAAGTTTCCCGCGGCGCGGGTTGCGTTCTTTCAGGGCCTCCACTTCGGCCGTGGTCGTGCTGAGAAACATGGCCTCAAGGAGAGAACAGAAAAAGGACACACCGAGGGTAAAGGCCACGGCGAAGGCAAGAGCAGTCATCGGATGCTCGCGATTATAGGGGAGGCCGATAGGGGTCGCAATGGTTTGTGCCTTGACTCGGAGAGTGGGACAGGGACTGTTTGGGATCGCGACGCCGTTTTCTCTATGAAAAGCCGTTTTTTACCCCTGCTTATTTTTGTTTCCCTAGCCCATGCCGAAGAGGCAAAGCCCTTGCTTAATAATGTTCCCGATTGGGGCAAGTCGGCTGTGTGGTATCAGATTTTCCCCGAACGCTTCCGCAATGGTGATCCCTCCAATGACCCCACGCGCGAGACTCTGGAAATGCATTTCCCGAATGTGGGTGGATGGCGGGTCACCCCGTGGACGGGCGATTACTTCGTCCGTGAAGAGTGGGAAAAGGCGATCGGAGACAGCTTTTACGAGAACGGCGTCTTCCACCGGCGTTACGGCGGTGACCTGCAGGGTGTGATCGACAAGCTCGACTACCTGCAAAATCTGGGGGTCACGGCGATCAAGCTCAATCCGGTTTTTTACGGGCGTTCGCAGCACAAATACGATGGCAACTCGTTCCACCACATTGATCCGAATTTTGGCCCTGACCCGGAAGGTGACTTGGAGATCATCCGCCACGGCGGGGAAACGGATGATCCGGCGACTTGGAAGTGGACGGCTGCGGACAAGTTGTTCCTCGAGCTGATCAGAAAAGCGCACGACCGCGGGATCAAGGTGGTTATCGATGGGGTTTTCAACCATACGGGGCGCGACTTTTTTGCGTTTCGCGATATCCGGATCAATGGCGCGTCATCACCGTACGCCGACTGGTTCACTGTCCAATCTTTCGACGATCCGGAGACGCGTCGGAATGAATTGCGGGTCACGGGTTGGGCCGGATTTTTCACCTTGCCCGAATTCCGCAACAATGCGGACGGCAGCGATCTCCACCCCGGGCCGAAGCAATACATTTTCCATGCCACCAAGCGTTGGATGGATCCGGATGGTGATGGCGATCCGGGCGACGGCATCGACGGCTGGCGGCTCGATGTGTCGGAGGAGGTGCCGGACAAATTCTGGCGCGAGTGGAATGCGCTGGTTTTCCAAATCAACCCCCAGGCCATCACCATCCCCGAGGTGTGGACCAATGCGGCGGACTACCTCAAGCGGACCGGATTTTCCGCGGCCATGAACTACTATGCCTTCGCCATGCCGGTGAAAGCTTTCCTCATCGACAACAGCATCAAGCCATCCGCCTTCGGAGCACTCCTCAACGAGCGCCGTGACCAGTTTTCGGATGATGTGCAGCTGGCGCTGTGGAATTTGACCGATTCGCATGACACCGACCGCCTGTCGCAAATGATCATCAACCGCAATCCTGCCGGCCAATACAAAAACGTGGAAAAGTTCGACTATGACGAGCCGGGTAATTCAGCGCGGAGCAATTCCGGGTATCAGGTTCGCGCGCCTGCCGAGGAAGAGCGCGCCATCCAGCGCTTGATCACGCTGTTCCAGCTCACCTATGTCGGCGCGCCGATGTTTTATTATGGCGTGGAAGCAGGCATTTGGGGCGGGGATGACCCGGACTGCCGCAAGCCGATGCCATGGCCTGATCTGCAAATGGAAATGGAGAAAACCGACCCCATCGGACGCGCGCGCGAGGGAGACGATCCGAACTTCGACCAAGAAGTGCATGGTTTCTACCGCAGGGCCATAGCGCTGCATGCGGATCATGCAGCCTTCAAGACGCCGGAATTTTCCGTTTTAGTGGCCGAGGATGAGAAGAACGTCTTTGTCTACAGCCGTGGGGCAGGTGATGACCTGCGCGTGGTGGCTCTGAACCGTTCGAACCGGGAGCAGACCGTCCCGCTCACGGAGGGCCAGGGGGAGATTCTTTTTTCCACGGGTAGTGAGAAGGGGGCGGTTTTGCGTGCAGATGAGGGCAGTGCCCGCTTGCTCACCTTGCCGCCGCTCACCGGTGTGGTTCTGCGGTAATCTTGAATTCAGCGCGTCCGGGAGTGTGGTGTGAGCAGATCTCGGGCCTTCGCCGGTCGGCGTTGTTCAGAAGGAGGTCCGCGCACGGTAATGAGGCTGCGTGAGTTCCTCGGGCCAACGGGGACGGCTCTGCCCGGCGGTTCCCGGACTGTTGACTCGAACCTCCAAATTTAGGCCGCCGAGGGGAGGCGACGCACCGTGATTTTGCCCCAGTGGGCACGGTCGGCGGCCTCGGCAAAGAGCGTCGTGCAGCGCCGCAAGCGGGAAGCCGGGGCCACAATTTGTCCGGCAACGAGGACCTCGTTCATGGCCGCGGGCGACTTGACCGTCCGCACTTCGGCGAAGGACGCGAGTAGAATGCGGCGAGTTGCCGATTGCATGGTGCGGTGGCCCGGGCCGGTGACGAGATTCACCGCGAGCACGCCCCCCGGGGCTATAGCCCGCCGCAGGTCGGCCAAGAGCGGCCGGTTCATGGTTTTGGCCCGAAAGACGTCGGTCCGTCCGGCCAGATAGATGTCGTCGATGACCACGTCAAAAGTGCGGTGATTCGTCCGCAACCAGGCATAGGCATCGCCAACAATGACTTCGACTCCGGTCGCCTCTAGCGCCATGTGCCGGCGGGCCAGGCGAACCATCTCGCTGTCGATATCGAGCGCGGTGAACTGGCAGGAGGGCAGGAGATGGCGCAGAACGCGCAAGGTGGTCCCGCCGGCCAAGCCAAGCATGAGCAACGAGCGCGGCTCTTCCCTTTTCCCGAGGAGAGCAGAGGCTGCGAGCATGTCCCAGACCAAGCCGGTGAGGAAGCGGTGCCGGTGATGGAAGGCATGCGTGGCGCCGGACACCCGGAACTCGGTGGCGAGGGCCGACTTCCAGATTTCGAATTTCTGGTAGTCGGTGCGCACCACCGCGGTGCGGCGCAGTCGCGCGGCAGGAGCTTCAACGGATCGCTTCATCCCGGGGAGGTCAGCGGGCCGGCGCCAGCTTGTTTAGAGCTCCATCTGCTCGAGACTGCGCCCTTTGGTTTCGCGGACAAATTTCCACGCGCAGAAACCCGAGATGGCGGCGAAGATGGCGTAAAGGCTGTAGGCTCCGCCCAGGCCGATGGTACCGAGAAGAATGGGGAAGGTCATGGTGACCAAAAAATTGGTGCCCCACTGGGAGAGTCCGGCCAGGGAGAGCGCGGCGCCGCGGATCCGGTTGGGAAACATCTCGCCGAGCAGCACCCACATGACCGGCCCCCAAGAAATGCCGAAACAGACGATGTAGAGGTTCGCGCTGACCAAGGCAATGCGTCCCGCGGCGGCCCCGAGGACAAGGTTCCCATCTGGACCGACTTCGGCCGTGCCGAAGACCACGGCAAGAACGCCGAGGAAGATGGCCATACCGAGTGAACCGATGAGGAGGAGGGGTTTGCGTCCCGCTTTGTCGATGAGCAAGATGGCCGCTACCGTGGCGCTTACGTTGATGATGCCCCCGATCACATTGATGAGCAGCGCGTTGGCCTCGGAGAAGCCCGCCGCCCGCCAGAGCACCTCACCGTAATAAAAAACCACATTGATCCCAACCAGTTGCTGCAGCGCGGCAATGGCGATGCCCACCCAGACAATGGGGTGAAGGCGTTTACTTGTCTGGTCGAAAAGATCTTTCAGGGTGGGGCGGTGGTTGGTGTCGATGGTGGCACGGATTTCCTCCACTTTGGCTGCTGCCTCGATTGGGTCGGAGAGGCCGGCTAAGACGGCTTCGGCTTGCCCGGTGCGGCCGACGGCGACCAAGTAGCGCGGGGATTCGGGAATGAAGAAGAGGCCGACAAAAAACAAGGCGACGGGAGCCAATTCCATCCAGAACATCCACTGCCAAGCCTGAAAGCCGAACCAGAACGGCTCCGAGGCGCCGCCCGCTCCCAAAGCGATAAGGTAATTCATGAGGAAGGCAAAAAAGAGTCCGAGCACGATGGCCATTTGTTGCAGGGTGGCAAGGCGCCCACGGTAAGCGGCGGGGGCGATTTCGCTAATGTAAGCTGGGCAAATCACGCTGGCCCCTCCGACCGCGAAGCCGCCAATCAGCCGGTAGACGACAAATTCAAAAGATCCGGTGGCGATGCCCGAGCCCCAGGAGCTGATGCCGAAGAAAATTGCCGCGGCAAAAAGCGCGGCGCGGCGACCAAAGCGGTCGGCAATACGACCGGCGAGAAAAGCGCCTGCCGCGCAACCCAGCAACATGGAGGCCACGTTGAATCCGCTGCCGACGTTGTCTGCATTGAAAGCCTTCTGCAATGCCCCAACCGTGCCGTTGATCACCCCGCTGTCGTAGCCGAAAAGAAAACCTCCAAGGGCGGCGACCGCGGAAAGCAGGGAGACACGAAATAGGTGGGAGGAGGTGTGGGTGGTCATCGTTCGGAGAGGGGTGTCAGGTGGATTGGGTTCGATTTTTGTACAAATGTGCCACGGGGTGCGACCTAATCCGGCAGGCCGGTAATGAGCATAAGTTCACTTCTCCAGCACCCAGCCCAAACGGTAAAGTCTCGCCGTGTAATCGCTCCCGCCCAGCGGATAAAGCGGGGCGATGCCCTGGGAGCGGTTTCCGGCGCGCAAATCCGTGGCATTGACGGTGGCCACGTGTCCGTCAGCGTAGGCAAGGTTGAGGACCGGGTTGGTACTGCCGCGGTAGTGGGACCAATCGGCATTTGGCGTGGTCGTGTAGGCGAAGTCCCAGAATAAAAGGGCGTCGCTCGCTTTGAATTTGGGCCGCTGGCCTGCCGCATAGAAGTTATTGAACCTGTAGTGGCCGCGACCGACGGGAAACTCCCCGCCGGTGACATCCAGTTGTTTGGAGAGGACAGGATTGCGACAAGTCGCGGGACACTGGAAGATGCTGCCTTTGAGGGGTGTGTTGGTCGGTGTCCCGGTATACATCCGTATTTCGTCCCAGTGCCAAGGGCCGGTGATTTCCGTCCAATTCGGTATCTTGCCGTTGTTTTCCGACGCCATGGTGGTGGTGAGGGCCACCAATTGTTTGAGATGGCTGACACATTTCGCCTTGTCGACACTTTCTCGCACCGTGGAGTAGGCTGGGACGGCCAAGGTGGCCAGCACGGCAATGATGGCGATGACCACCAGAAGTTCGATCAGGGTGAATCCTTCCCCTCCCCAAAGCCGAAGGCGACGGCATGGCGGGGTTGGAACGACCAACGGGAGATGTGCTTCGGCGCGCACGAGGTGTGAGGTGGTAGAAGTTTAGGAAGACCAACCGCCCGAAAAAGTCAGGACTCTCCCTCGAGGGGGAGAGCCACAGACCGGGATTCGAGGGATGCTTGGGCGCAAGAGGCTTAAGGCATGGTTACCTTCAAGCGGAGGAACAATTTTCCATTGACCGCATTGCTCTTCGGCACAGTGACGGTCATGTCATCGGCCAAAGCCCCATTTTCGTTGACTACCACGGGCACGACGTCATTCCAGATGGTCAGGTCCGTGGTCCATTGGCCCACTTGGGTGGTGTCCGCTTCCGATTCGTCATTGCGGGTGTAGCTTAGCACCAGATCGTCAACCACGCTGGCCACGGTCGGCAGAATGGAGAGAGACGGCACGACCGGGTTGCCGCCAGCCAGCACGTATTCCATCAGATTGGCAATGCCGTCGCCATCCGGGTCGGCGGTGGGTAATTTGGAGGCGTCATCCGGGAGCAGGGGATTCGGCGTGCAGCTCTCGATCCAGGCCACGTAAGGGTCGCCGTCCGGTTCTCCCGTGACCGTCACGGTGCTGGTCTGGGCGTCGAAAGTCGCCTGCTGGAGCGAGCCCAAACCGGTGGCGGTGAAGGTCTGGGACCCGGCCAGAGGCCCGGGCAAGATGCGATAAGCCCCGGGAGCCGTCGGGGCCGCGAACTCGGCGACCAAAGTGTCGGCGGTGGCGTCGACAATGGCATTAAGTCCGGTTTTCTCGACCCGCAAAATGCCGGCGATCACCGTCGTGGTGCCTGCGTAGGTGCTGGGTGCGCGCAAGGTGAGCTGGCCTGCACCCGATTTCTCCAAGCCGCCTGCACCCGTGAAGAACTGGCTGGTGGTCACGTTGAACCCGTTGCTGTCGATTTTGAGTCCGCCACCCGCCAGATTGGCCACATCCAAGTTTTCGATCAGGTTGCTCTCGTCCCGTTTCGCGGTGAGGACGCCACCGTTGAAGTTCACCGTGGCGTTGCCGGTGCCACCCGAGATCTTGGTCGCGTTGACCGTGCCGCCGTCAAGATTGAGGGTGCCGGTGCCGTTTTCGCGGCCCACGATTATTTCGTTGCCCACGTTGACCACCGCCGAACCGCTGACCGTGTAGGTGGCGTCGGGCGGGATCGCTGCGACGGAAGAAGTAAAGTTGATCACCGGAGCATCGCCCTCGAGAGCGGCGTTGCGGGTTGTAAAATTGTAAGCATCCCAACCTGAGGGGAAGGTGTCCGAGGCGTAGCTCACCCGGAGAAAAACGAACTGTCCGGCCCCGTTCCCGCTGTCGTAGGCGGCATTGAGGTAGGCGAGGAGTGCCGCGCTTCCCGCGTCATCCGTCAGGTTGTTGGGCCCACTCTCGGGACCTGCGCTCGTCGTCGTGCTGGCGGGGGTGAGGAAGCTCGCTTGGATCAGCGTGGCGTTCGGGTCGGGGGCGGAACCGTTGTACCAGTCGGTTGTGGCAATCTGGGGGGCAGGGCTGACCCTCACTGCGTAGAGGTCGAGGTCGGTGACCGTGGCATCTCCTTTGTTGTAAAGATTCACCCCGAAGGTGGCGCTGGTGAACGGATCAGCCACCGCGCCGAAGTCGGGCAACTGGAAAGGGATGACGGCGGTCGTCAGGCCGGATCCATACCATTCGCCGATGCTCACATTCCAGTTGTCGATATTTTGAATGATGACGGTTTCAGGTGACCACTCGGAACGCTTCTCGAGTTGTCCGTCATTGGCATTGGAAAGAATCCTTGTTCCTTGGGCGGGCGGAAGACCGTTGCCGACATAGATTTCGTTCTGCACATTCATGGTGCCGGCGCTTTGGGCAAGGAAGCCTGTCGCACCATTCTCCCCGACGATCAGCTTGTCGCTGCCCGTCACGGTTCCGCCGGTCATCGTCATGGTGCCGGACGACTTGCCGGACACATCGGTGACCTTGACCGCGACACCGGTGCCGCTGTCCGCGGTTCCGCTGGCCGAGGCGGTGAAGACTGTCCCCACGTTGTCATCGGCCGCGCCGAAATTGGTCCAAATAGTATCGCCCGGCGTCGTGATGACGTAGGCCACGCCACGGACCAAAGAGGTGGCGTTGACCGAGGAGGATTCGTCCTTGCCGACAAAGATGTTGTTGGTCGCCGCCAGCGCGCCTCCGCTCAGATTGTAGACACCGATGCCGCCCTGGTCGCCGTCGCGTGTTCCCACCCCGAACTCCCGGTTCACGTTGAGCGTGCCGGCCGTTTGGTTGAGTGTTCCCACGCCGTTGCGGCGGCCGACATACATGTTGCCATTGCCCTCGGTCGTGATCGTGCCGCCGTCGACGTTCAGAACGCCCGTGCCGAGTTCGCGCCCCACGACGAGCTCGTTGGAAATGCTGAGCGATCCGGTCCCGTTCAGCGTGTAGCTTCCCGAACCGGCATTGTTATTGCCGATGTACACTTCGCTGTTCGCGCTGATGGTGCCGCCGCTCTGCAATACGCGGCCAACGCCATTGTTTTGCCCGACGAGAAGCTGTCCCCCGCCGGCCTTGATCATCGCGCCACCGGTCATGGTCACCGTGCCGGTGCCCCGGTTGTTTCCGATGTAAGTCGTGTTGTTCAACGTCACGTTGCCCGCTTCGAGGTTGAGGGCACCCTGACTGCCCGTGGAGTCCCCGACAAACAGCTCGCTGGAAACCGCCAGGGTTCCGTCGGTGTTTATGTTGACTGTGGCCGTGCGATTGTCACCGAAAGCCGCAATGAGGAGATTCCCCGTGGCGTTGAGCGAACCGGATCCTTGGGCATAGCCGGTAATGCCCGGGCCTGGGGTGCCCGTGTTGGCCAAATTATAAATGCCGTTGTCAACTTTCATCCAAGCGCCGCCGAAGGTGCCAGCCACACCAGCTAATTGGTCGATCCGGCCGCCTGAATTCACGATGATGTCATTGGGGGTCGCGGAAATATCTGCGGTGATCGTTGCGATGTTGGGGGTGGTTGTGGCCACAACGGCGTTGTCGCCAAATAAGGTGTCGGGCACGCCGGCCTCCGACCAGTTGGCCCCGTCATTCCAGTCCGAGCTCACGGCGCCGGTCCAAAAGTTGTCGACGGCGTGACCGAGCGGGGCGCTCAAGCCGAGGAGAAGGGCGGCGACAACGGGTGTAGCCCGAGGGAGGTTTCCGGTGATGGCGTGGTTGGCTGCAGATTTCATGGGTTTCGGGGGTTGGATGAGGGTTGGTTGGAATTCGGTGGTTTAAGACTGCGGGGACTCGAAATAGGTTTGGATACCGCGGGCCGGAATCTGGCAGGTCAGGTTCGCCTCTCCGGCCACCCCGAGGGCGAACTCGGCTGGCTGTTCGGTCGGGTTGAAGACGACGACGGCGAGGGTTCCGTCCGGGTTGCGGAACGCGATGGATTGGATTCCTGGCGGGCCGCCTTCCGAGTGGATGCGGCGGGCGCCGGGTTGGACGAATTTGCTGAAGTGGGCGAGGTAGTAGAAGGAGGGACCGTAGGTGACTTGCTTGGTGTTGGTGTCGACGATGACCGGGGCATCGCAGAAATTGCCGACGTGGTTCGGGCCGCCGCGTTGGTCGAGGACGATATTCCAGTCGATGAAGCCGCAGACCCAGTTGCTGAAGTCGCCGATGATATTGCGCGCGTAGCGCTCGCCATTCTCCCATTTGCCGATGCACTCGGGAGCGCCTTCGACGCACCCTTCGGTGAAGAGAATGTGTTTGTCCGGGAATTTCTCGTGCACCCGCGACGAGGCGGCGTAGTCCTCGCTCATATACCAGTGCAGCCCGAGGCCCCAAAGATACTTGGCGGTGGCGGGGTCTCCGAGTTCGGCCTCGGCGAATTTCTCGATCGAGTCCCGGTTGTGGTCATGGCCCAGCAGCTTCACATCCTCCAGCCCCGCGGCGTGCAAGGCGGGCCCGAGGAAATCGCGGATGAACTCCGCCTCGTGCTCCGGGGTGTAGGTGCAGGATTCCCACCGCTGGTGGGCGCCGGGTTCGTTCTGCACGGAAAGGGCCCAGATCGGAATGCCCTCTTCCTTGGCCATGGCCTGGACGAATTTGACATAAACACCGGCCCAAGCCGGACGGTATTCCCAGCGAAGCGAACCACCATCGTCCATGCGGTTGTTGTTCTTCATCCAAGCCGGCGGGCTCCAGGGTGAGGCCATCAATTTGAAGCGGTCGGGCCCGGCCACCTTGCGGGCATCGTGGATGAGCGGCATCATCCAGCGGCGCATCGGCTCGAGGGTGAAATCATGCAGGTCGTAGTCGCCCGGGGTGGGGGTAAGCGACCACATGCTGAGGGAAAAGTCACAGGAGTTGAGGTGCGTGCGGGCCAGAGTGTAGCCGATGCCCTCCTTGGGGTCGTAGTAGCGGCGAAGTATTTTCATCCGCTCGTCCGGCGGAAGCTGGGCCAAAACCCAAGCGGAGGACTCGCTGAGGGCACCGCCGAAGCCGACGATTTCCTGAAATGACTTCGACGGATGGCAGACGATGGCGCTGGGGGCAGGGGCTGCGGTTTTGGACGGAGCCGTCACGGCACTGAGCCGGTGTCCGGTATCCTTGGCGGTTTCGACCACCGACCAAGTACGCACCGGCTCCTCCGCGGCTCCGGCTGAATGTATGGTCAGAGACAAGCCACCGAGCAGGAGGGTGGCGAGGAGGCGGCGGGGACTCGTGGGGAGAGACATGGGCAGGATGGCTTGCGGGGGAGATTTACGGGGAGGTCAAGACAGAGAGCAACCTTAAGATACCACCAAGTTGCAAACTCGCTATAGTCCGGAATGACTAGTGCGGTTCCAAAAAAACATTTAGCCACTGATTGGTGAGGATAGGGGAAGATGAGCCGAAGAAAGTTGTGCCGGCTGACACCGGCGCAAAATCATCCTCCTCCATCTTCTTCTATCCGTGGCTACCACTTTTCCGAAACCGTTTAGCCGGCGGCGGCGCCACTTCAGCCCCTTGACTCGGATGTGTCCTTTCGGTGGAGCCATCTGCCGGCACGTACTGCTTCCGGGTGAAAAAAAGAACGCCCGCCGGTTTGGCGGGCGTTCTGCTTGAGAGCCTATGTTCCTTTAGCGCCGCCGGCGGATGACGTGGCCGGCCAGCCCCAGACCGGCGAGGACGAGTAAAGCGTAGGTGCTGGGTTCCGGAACGACGTTGACTTGCAAACTACCTTCGGTGAAGTAGGCGGACTTTCCATCGCCGAGATCGGCGGCGTTGGCGGCACCCAGATTACTCAGTCCGTTCGTGTTGATGATAGCGGTGCCGCCGATGAGGTTGTAAAGACCGACCGTGGTCGCACTGGACAATCCGACAAGATCGTCAATGCCGAAGTCGGCAAAGCTCACCGTGGCGCCGTTGGCGAGAAGAGTCTGGGTGAGACTGAAGACAAACTTGGCGCCGGAGTTGAAGGAGAGGTCGCCGGCAATGGCGCCCGCTCCGGCGAGGGCGGCGCCAGCCTCCACGGTGACCGCGCTGGTGATGCTGCTGTTTAGCTCCAGTTTCAAAGTGCCGGCACTGACCAGCGTCGGCCCGGTGTAAGTGCTGGCTGCGTTGAGGGTCAGGCTGCCCGCGCCCAACTTCTCCAAGCCGCCCGTGCCGGCCAGAGCCTGGCTGGTGGCCACATTGAATCCGTTGCTGTTGATCTTGAGTCCGTTGCTCTGCACGTTGGCGGTGTCAAGGTTTTCGATCAGGTTGCTCTCGTCCCGTTTGGCTTTGAGCACGCCGCCGTTGAAGTTGACTGTCGCGCTGCCGTTTCCACCGGAAATCTTGGTGGCGTTGACCGTGCCTCCGTCGAGGTTGAAGGTTCCGGTGCCGTTGTCGCGGCCGACGATGACCTCGTTGCCCACATTGAGAACGCCGGTCCCGCTCAGGGTGTAGGTTCCGACCGATGAGGCGCTGTTCTCGTTGCCGATGTAGACTTCGTTTTGCACGTTTACCGTGCCGCCGCTCTGGGTGAGAACGCCCGTCGCTTGATTGTGCCCGATCTGCAGCTTGTCGCTGGTGCTCATGGTGCCGCCGGTCATGTCCATCGTGCCGGATGAGCCCTGCTCCTTGCCGATGAAGATGTTACGACCCGCCGACAAGGTGCCTCCACTCAGATTGTAGGTGCCGGTGCCAATCTTGTTGTCATCGCGCGTACCCACGCCGAATTCGTAAATCACGCTGATCACGCCGTTCGACTGATTCAAAGTGCCCGTGCCGTTGCGGCGTCCGATATACATGTTGCCGTTGCCCGAGGTGGTGATCGTGCCGCCGTTGACATTCAGCACACCTGTGCCGCTCTCGCGGCCCACGATCAGCTCATCGGCAACGTTGAGCGCTCCTGTTCCGCTCAGGGTGAGGGTCCCATTCCCGCCGCTTTCGTTCCCGAGCCTCAAACCATTCGACACGCTTAGCGAGCCTCCGGAAATGTTAAGCGTTGCTATACCACCACCATGACCGATGTTATTTTCCGTTCCCGCAAAAACCGCGCCGTTGTTCGACACGACCACTGTGCCCGATTCCAAATTCATGATGCCGACCGAACCGCCGTCATTGCCGATGCGGAGTGCCCCGGTGACATTCAAGGCGCCGGTCGTGTTGATATTCATAGTCCCGACGCGGTTGCCACCCCACGCGGCTACTTGGAGATTTCCCGTTGCGTTCAGAGTTCCCGAGCCTTGCCCGTAGCCGGTGATTCCACCGCCTGCGACTGAAGTGTCGGCAAGGTTGTACGTGCTCAGTGTGCTGTCCTGACCGACGAACATCCAACTACCTCCGCCCGTTCCTGCTGTTCCCGCGATGTGATCGATCCGGCCGCCGCCGGTCGCAACGATGTCGTTGGGCGTCGCAGCCAGATCCGCAGTGATCGTCGCAATGTTGCCCGAGGCATTGTTGACAATGGCGTTTTCTCCGGTGGGAACGACGTTTCCGGACCAATTGCCCGGTGTGTTCCAGTCCGTGCTGGTCGCTCCGGTCCAGTCCGCGGCGGCTGCGGTGGAAATGCCGATGGCGAGAAGTGCGGTTACGAGGGAAGCGGTAGGGCCGGCAAGGTGTGGCTTGGTGGTTTTGGTTTTGAGCTTCATGGGAGGACTGGGTGTTGTGGAGGTTGTTTTGGATTTGGTTGTCGCCGCGTGGACGCGACGCAAAGAACGGGGGGAAATTACGCTGGTTCATCCACCACCGCTATAGTCCGAAGTGACTAGCCGCGAATCGGAGCTAGAGCTTGTGAAGTTGGGCTGCTGCGTGGCTAGATGCCCGACTGGTTGTAGCCGCAACCCCCAAGACCTCTTGCCTCATGACATTCTCGCCACTTGCTCCCTTTGCCCGCCTGGCCATCTTGAGCACCGCCTTCGTTGTTCTCTGTTATAGCGCGCTGGCCGCCTCTCCACCATGGCTCACGGCGAGCGACGACAAAATCAAAGCCATCGTCGAAAAGATGACCCTGGCCGAGAAGGTCGGGCAGATGACCCAACCGGACAGCGGGTCGGTCAAGGATCTCGACGATATCACCACCCTTGCCCTGGGGTCGATGCTCAGCGGGGGCAGTTCGGATCCGGAGAGCGGCAACAAGCTTTCGGACTGGGCGGATTTTTACACCAAGCGCCAGAAGCGCGCGCTGAAGTCGCGGCTCGGGATTCCGCTGATTTACGGCGTGGATGCGGTCCACGGCCACAACAACCTCCTCGGTGCGGTTGTTTTTCCGCACAACATCGGTCTGGGCTGCACCCGGAATCCGCAGTTGGTCGAGGAAATCGCGCGGATCACCGCGCGGGAAGTGCGGGCTTCGGGGATCCAATGGACCTTCGCCCCGTCGGTTTCCGTGCCGCGGGACATCCGCTGGGGGCGGGCTTACGAAGGGTTCTCCGAGGACCCCACTGTGGTGGCCCTGCTCGGCCCCGCGGTGGTGCGCGGCTTGCAAGGGGCGGACCTTTCGGGAAAAGAGTCGGTCGCGGCCTGCGCCAAGCATTTCATCGGTGATGGAGGAACGGAATTCAAACCGGGTGGGGGAGAGGGCATGCTCGACCAAGGCGACGTGCAAGTCGGCGAGGCGACCCTGAGGGCCATTCATTTGGGCGCGTATCCCGACGCGATCAAGGCCGGGGTGGCCACCATCATGCCATCCTACAGCAGTTGGAACGGAGTAAAATGCTCCGGGAGCAAGCAGCTCTTGACCGACATCTTGAAGAACGAACTGGGTTTCGAGGGTTTCCTCATTTCCGATTACAATGCCATCGACCAGCTGGTCAGTCCGGAGGCCGACGACTCCGCGCCGGAGAGCAACAATGCGGCGGGGCAAGTGCGCAGCGCGGATTACAAGAAGTGCATCGAGATTTCGATCAATGCCGGCATGGACATGGTGATGCTGACCGACCGCTATAAGGAGTTCATCACCATGCTGCAGGAATTGGTGGAGGAGGGAAAAGTTCCCATGGCGCGGATCGATGATGCGGTCACCCGGATTCTGCGGGTCAAGTTTGCCATGGGCATGATGGAGGCGAAGCCGGATCTTTGGCCAAACAAAGAATTGCAACCGGAGTTCGGCTCCGCGGGCCACCGCAAAGTGGCCCGTCAGGCGGTGGCCGAGTCGGTGGTCTTGCTGAAGAACGACAATGCGCTCCTGCCAGTCAAGAAGCTGCCGCGCCGGGTCCATGTGGCGGGCAGCGGTGCGGACGACCTCGGTATGCAGTGCGGGGGATGGACCATCGGTTGGCAAGGTGATCGCGGCGACCTCACGCCGGGCGGAACCACCATCCTTGACGCGCTCAAGGCAGTGGCCGGCAACGCGACCGAGGTCGACTTCACGGCCGACGGATCGAAGTGCGAAGGCGCCGACTTGGGCATCGTGGTGGTGGGTGAGGGTCCGTATGCCGAAATGAAAGGCGACCGCTATGACTTGGCCCTTTCTCCGGAGGATACCGCAGCAGTCGCGGCGCTCAAAGCCGCCGGCCTGCCGGTGGTGGTCGTTGTCTTGTCCGGTCGCCCCATGATTCTGGGCGACGTGGCCGATCAGGCGGATGCCATCCTGGCCGCCTGGCTTCCCGGGACGGAAGGAGCCGGGGTGGTCGATGTGCTGACCGGAGCCGCGCCGGCCACCGGAAAGTTGTCCTTCGCCTGGCCGCGCTCGATGGATCAAGTCCCCCTCGGACACCAACGGGAGACCATCGAAAATCCGCTCTACCCCTTGGGATTCGGACTTGGCTATGAATGATATCGTGACCCTATACAACTGTTCGGTCAGCACCCCGACTGATTCGCCGGTCGCGGCAACCCTTGAAGAATTGCCGCAACGAGTCCGCGATATCGCCACCCTGCGCGGCCTTGGCTACACCTTCCGTGAGATTTCCGAGCAATTCGAGGTCACGCCTCAGGCCATCTCGCTCATGCTCTCGCGCCACCGCCGCGTCTTGAAAACCTTGCGCGGTTCGGTCGAATTGGCCGGTCTCTCGCCGCGGGCGGTCAATGCCCTCGGCCGCCACGGCATCCGGTCACGCGCCGCAGCAATCGAAGCCAGTGTGCTCGAGTTGCTCAAAGGCGGACGCAATTGCGGGGACAAAACCCTCGAAGAAATCCGGCGGTGGCTGGCCGACGACCCGTGTGCCGGTCAAGACGCGCCGGCGGTTTTCGCTGCGCGCTAAGTTGGAAATCGTGGTGGAAAGTTGTGAGGGGGGTGTGGCCGGTCCGACCAGTCGTCGGCTTTCAACTTCTCAACCTTAAACTCACAGGTCCCTTTCGAGGCTGAGATCCCCCATTTTGCCGATCTCCAAACCCGTGGTTAACGACGCGCCATTGGCTCCCGACTAACTTGCGGGAGTTACTCTGTTGAAAACGAAGAAGAACAGGCCACAGCCGAGGGCAACGAGACAGGCAGCTCGGAGAGCTGAGCGAAGCGGTCAAATGGAAGAAGATAGCAGAGGACAGAGCGGGGCGCGCTGACACGCGCCCCGCTCAAAGCTTCGGTCCGGAGACTGTGTTTGCGCCGTGTCAGCGGCGCGAACACCATCTTCTGTCATCCTCTTCCATTTGCCTATGGGCTGTCTCGCAGACTCGGCTGTGGCCTTCTGACCTCTGGCCTGCCAAAGTTCATAGCCTTCGCAAACCCGGTTACTCCCAGCACACACCCGCCAACGCGCGGGTTCAGGGACTAAGGGGTCTGCAGTGGGGCTTGACCTCGGCCGTCCTCAGGCCGAGACCCCGCCCAAAACGCCGTTCAGTTGCATTTCGTGGAGAATCTTGTCCTGGATGGGCTGAGTCAGGCGGTTCATTTCGTCGACGCCCCAGGCGATCCCAACGACCGTCCGCACGGGGCGCTGGCCATCGGGCATTTCAGCCAGCTTCAAATAGGCATCGACCACCCATTGCGGGTCCGGAGCACCTTCGCTCTGCAGCATTTGGGCAAAGTTGGCACCCATGGCGACCGGGACACCGGCGAGTTCGCCGTAGGAGGCAAGCACCTCGCCGTGGGCGGGAGGCTTGCCGGATCCGAGAAGCCCGGTACCGAAAGGGCCCGGCTGGACGATGGCGATATCGATCCCGAACTTGGCCACCTCGTAACGCAAGGCTTGCGAGTAGCCCTCCAAAGCGTGCTTGGTCGCGGTGTAGGTCCCGAAAAAAGGCGGCGAGATGCGGCCGACAAGAGAACTGCAGTTGATGATCAACCCACGACCCGCTTCGCGCATGGCGGGAAGAACGGCCTGTGTGGTGCGGATGACACCGTAGTAGTTCGTGTTCATCTGCTCGTGGGCCTGGGCCACGCTGAACGCTTCGGTGAGGCCGAGATACATGATGCCCGCGTTGTTGATCAGGATGTCGACGGGGCCGGCGGCCAGAATCCGGGCAAAACCTGCGGCCACGGAGTCGTCGTGGGCCACATCCATCTCGAGGATGGAAATACCGGGAGAATGGGCTTCCAGCGCGGCTTTCTTCGCGGCGTTGCGCCCTGCGGTGTCCCGCATCGTGCCCCAGACACGATAGCCTTGGTCCGCGAAACATTTGACCGCGCCCTCGCCGAATCCGCTGCTGGCCCCGGTGATGACGACTGTTTTCGGTTGGTCTTCCATGGTGTGAATTGGTTAGTGCTGGGTTGATTTAGGGTTAGGGTTTCGATTAAGTGACTAGTCAGTAACATTCATCAGCCCGCTCCGCCAAACAAAAACTACCGATCAGTATACAAATGCCCGCGACCCAAACCAAACTGCCCCGAGGCCGGCCCCGGACGATGCGTCCGGAGGCCGTGCTCCAAGTCGCGACCGAGGCGTATTGGCACGAGGGCCCCGGGGTGTCCCTCAATGCCATCTGCCAGCGGGCCGGGGTGGCCAAGCCGTCACTTTACCGCGAGTTCGGCAGCGAGGACGGACTCACTTTGGCCGCGCTCGACCACTACGCCGGCTTGGTCCAGAGCCAGGTGAAGGGGCTGCTTTCCAGCAAGCTGAGCTTTGCCGCGAAGCTGGAGGCGCTCATCGTCTTCATGAGCGAAGATCCCCGTTACGAGCACGGCTGCCTCTTCGTGAAAATGCGTGGCGCGCAGCTCGACCTCGGCCCGAAGACCCGGGCCAAAGTGGCGGAGATCGAGGCCGCGACGGTGGAGATTTTCACGCGTTTTTTTCGGAGCAGCCGGAGGAAGGAAGAATGGATGGGCCGCATCAAGCCTCATTTCGCGGCTCAATATTTGCACGCCCAGATCGGCCTCGCCGCCTCCCAGCGCGCCCTCGGGGTCAAGCCAGCCACGGTCAAACTTTGTCTGCAATATGCCTTGTCTGTTCTCCGCCCGTAACGACCACGGACGGCCGCGGCGGCCCGCCCGACTTGGTTCGCGAGCCATTCATCGCGGGTAGATGCCCCGCAGGCGAATGAAGCGCTGAGTGGAGCCGCCAGCCGGCATGGCATCGCGCACCGTGACTTGTTCCCGGATGTCATCGAGCGGCACGATTCCGCTTTCCACGGTGAAGCCCGGACCTGAATTCCAAGTGACGAGGTCGCCGGAGACCTCGACCACGCAGTCGAAGTCGAAACGGTGGCGCAAGCGGGTGTAGGTCATGGCAAGGAAGCCATCGCGGATCCCGAAGAAGGGGGACCCGCCGTTGTCAGGCGTGGCCCTGATCCATGGACTCAACCCCGCGCTGTAGGCCAGAAGATTGGGCAGGTCATCCTTGTTGGCATCGGCCTCGGGAGCGCTGTTGGGCTCTCCGGCGGCGAACCATAGGCTTTGAAAGGCGCTCCAACTGGAAGTTCCGGGCGGCAGGCCGGTCACGTTGACGTGGTCGAACACCGCCGTGTTGAGCGCATTGTTCTGGTGCGAGGTCACGGTCAGTCCAAGCAAAACCGCGGAGGTCATGCCGAGGGTCACCGCATGGGTGTTGCTCCAAGTCAGTCCATCGTCCGACTGCCAGCCGGTGAAGGTGTTGCCGCTGCGCACGATGCGCAGCCACAAAGGCGCGTTGCTTCCGCTGAGTTGATGATCGGAGGTGCTGCCGCCGGTTGAACTGCGCCACTGCTGGCGCGTGCCTCCACCTTCGGGGGTGACGAGCAGGGAGACATTCCGGGAGCCCGTGGCATAAGACTCGCGGACCATCAGTCCTGCTTTGGCCCAGTAGTCCGTATTGGCCATGCTGGCCAGACGGGCGGTGATGACAAAATCGCCGCTCAAACTCTGGGAGATAAAATGGCATCCATCGGCCGTCTCCCAAATATCCGAGCCGGACCCTTTTAAGCTAAAGGTGCCATCGAGAAAGGTGGCGCTGCCCGGAATGCCCACGCTTCCGACATCCTGCCCGCGCCAACCTGCGGGGAGGGCGGCAGCGAGGAAACCGACCTCGGCGGAAGGAGGACTGTCATAAGTCCCGGCATGGGACAAAACGCGATAGGTGTTCGTCGCTCCGTTCAAGGGGGAGGGATCGGTGAACGAGGTTCCGGTCAGATCGGTCGCGATGGTTTGGAACGAGTCACTTGAGGAAGTGCGGCGCTCAACGGAGTAGTGGGTGGCTCCGAACATGGCCTTCCAGGAGATGAGGCCGTCGACCAGGCTGACGCCGAGCGGGGCGGCCGGAGCGCCTCGGGTCGTCGCCGGGGATGTCATCAGGAAATATTCCCAGCCCGCGACGACACTTTTGTCGCAGAGGACGGGATTATTGTTATTTTGCGAGACAAAGAGGGAATTGGGCGCCTGGATGGCGACCGACTGGTTGAGCCGGTTCAGGGTGAATTGCTCGTCTGCCCCCAGGCTGGTCGCATCGGCATAAAGCTTGTTGTCGGAGGCCGAGTAGCGGACGTATTGGCCATTGCCGGCGAGCAACGCGGTGCGTCCGTCCCCCGCATCGACCAAGGTGAACCGCGTGTTGTCCGATTCCGAGGTGGCCTCGCAGGTCAGAACATGGGGACTTGAGCTTTTCCACGTGAGGTATCCGCCGTTGTTCGCTTTGAGGGAAACGGTGGTCACGGTCACCGGGACCGAAGTGGTCCCTGCCACGGTGTCGCTGGTCTTGGTGAAGCGCAGGGAGTTGATGTTGCAATCGGACGCGCCGGTGTTGGCGATGCGGACCGACTGGCGGCCGGCCGTGGAAAAGCCGCCGTTGACGGAAACCGTCACCCAGTCCGACCAACCTCGAGGGCGCACCGAGGCGGTAGCCAAGGTTTTGGTTCCGTCACCGCTTTGGATCTCGAGGGTGGCGGTCTGCCCGGAACCATTGGCCACGCGCAGGTCGATGCGGTAGGTCCCGGGGGAAGCGACATCGACGGTGTATTTCATCCACTCGTTCGGTTTGAAAAAACAGACGTTGTAGCCATTGGAGTCAGGGTCCGAGCAGGTTTCGATGTCCACCCCGCCGTTGCGGTAGGTCCGGCGCTCGTTCCAAGCCGTGTAATCACCCGTGGTGTAAAGCACGTTTTCCCACCCGGTATCCGCGTAGGCGTGGCCGTTCATGCCCTGATCGTAGTCGGAGGCATAAATCGTTCCCGGAATCGTGGGGACGGTCCCCAAGGGGGCGGTGTCGCGGTTGCCCGGCTGGGTGAAGATCGCGCGCACGACTTCATTTCCGGGTTCGGTGTTGGCCAGGCGGACACTTTCGGCCAGTTGGGTCAGAGTGTTGCGAGCCGTTCCGGCACTGAGATTGGGATTGGAGCCGCCGAGGTAATTGAGGAGATCCTGATAGCCGGGAGGGAAGGTGGCGCTGGCCAGGCAGTTGATGCTTCCGAACTTTTTCATCGGCCACCAGGACATGCCGATGCCCTGGCCGCGGAGCAGTTCGACCATTTTGGTGAAGTTGTCATTGCTGTTTTCTCCGTGCTCGCCGCACCAGATGGGACGGTTTTCCGCCGTGCGCAGGTCAAGAACCCACTGGAGATCGGAGGCGAAATCGGCCGAGGACTGGTATTTGTGGAAGACGTAAACCATCTGGGGGTCCCAAGGGGGAGTCAGACCGGTGTAGTCGTTGCTGTAGCTGTTTCCCTCGATGAAGAGGATGTGGTCATCCCCGTTGGCGCGAATCACCCGGGTCAAGTCCTCGTAAAGATCACGCAGGAGGGTTCCCCCCGGCAGGTTCCAATTCGGTTCGTTGATCAGGTCGTAGCCCGCGACCCATGGTTCGTCTTTGTAGCGCTCGGAAATTTTATCCCACAACCGGACGGTTTTGCTGCGGTTGTCCCGGCTTTCCCAGAGGGACGGTTTGGTCGAATCGTAGTCGCTGATCCCGCTGTTGTCGCTTTGTCCGCCGGGGGCCGCATGCAGATCGAGGATGACATAGATCCCGGCCACTGTGCACCACGAGATGATGTCGTCTAGCAAGGCAAAGCCTTGGTCATTCCAGACGTCGGGGGTTCCCAGGTTGACGAAGTATTCGTAGTGCAGGGGGAGACGCACCGCATTGAAGCCCCAGGCCTTGATCTGGTTGATGTCGTCCTGGGTGACGTGGTTGGTCAGCCACGCATCATAAAAGGCTTTCACGCTGTCCGTCCCGATCAGCGGCGTCAGCTTTTCTTTCCACGTGTGCTGGTCCGGCGCTTGGCTGACCGAGTTCATCATGTAGCCCTCCATGACCATCCAATTGCCAAAATTGACCGCGTTGAGGATGACCTCTTGATTGTCCGAACTGTTGACCATTCGGGTGCCGTCAACCTGCAGCAATTGCCCGCCAGCCAGTCCGGGAAAGAGGACGATGAAAAGAGCCGGGAGAAGGAAGCGGAAGCGCACAGAAACAGATAGCGCAGCTTCCGACCCCGAGATATAGTCCGAAATGACTAGTAGGGTGGCCAGAGCCGGCTTGGCCAGCGGGGGGCTTCTGTGGCTAACTAAAATTCGGTTTGATTGCGTTTTGCAGAGCTTCTTTGTTTTTCTTGGTCGCGGCGGGTGAACTCGTTCCGCTGGCCGCCGCGGAGGAGGCTCCTTTTTTGAGCATCAGCCAATTGCGGGAGTTCCCGAACGAAGAGGGTCTGCGCATCGAGGCCAGAACCAGCGGGATCATCAACCACATCAGCGACGGCCAAACCGAGATCGCCCTGCAAGACGGCTCGGCGGCGATCTGGATGCCGATGCACGTGAATCGGCCGCGCGATTTGAAACTCGGCCAGAAAGTCGAAGTCGGAGGCTACCTCCAAAAAGGCCAATTCGCCCCCGACTTTATTGTGCAGTCTCTTGAGGTGATCGGGGAACCCGGGCTGCCCGAGCCGGCAAGGGTCAGCGGAAGCGAGTTGCTCAGCGGTTCCTACGACTGCCGTTATGTCGAACTTTCCGGCATTGTTCGCGCGGTGCACCCCTGGTCGCGCATGGGCCGCGATCACGCTATCATGCATTTGGATGCTAATGGCACGCGCATTTTCGTCCTCACTCCGAGCGACCAATTGGACCGGCTCTCCCGATTGGTGGACGGCGTGGTACGGATCAGGGGGATCGACGCCGTCGCGGTCAACGAAGCCGGGCAGGTTCTCACCGCGCAAATGCGGGTGACCAACCCGGAATTCATCGAGGTCGTCGAGCCACCACGGGCTGTGTCGTCGCTGCCTCTTACTCCGCTCAAAGGTTTGCTCGGGCATCCGGTCAGCGCCGCGCCCGGGCACCGCATCCGCACGCGGGGGACGGTCACCCATGCGCAAAACAACGAGTCCTTCCAAATTCAGGACGAGGAGCACGGGGTGCGGGTGCGCACGGTGGGCAAGATCGAACCGCCCGCCCTGAACTCCGTGGTGGAAGTGCTGGGGTTTCCGGTGCCCGGCCCGCTCAGCCCGACTTTGGAAGATGGGCAGTTCCAAGTTTTGGGTGACAGCAGCGCCCTTGAGCCTGTGGTCATGACAACGGCACGCGATGCTCTTTTCTACGAAGGACGACTTGTGCAAGTCACCGGACGCCTCATTGCCACGCAAACGGACGTGAGTCCCGCGCGGCTCCTGCTGGAGGACGACAATTTGCTTTTCGCCGCCGAGTTCGGGGGAAGCATTCCCCGCAACGCTCTCCCGGCGGCCCCCGGGGCGATCATCTCGGTGACTGGAATCGCGGAAGGTTCGGTCGGTTCGGATCAACAAGAGGAGGGCTACTTGAAGCCCCGCGATCTCTTGATTTATCTGCGCAGCTTGGCCGACGTGCGGGTGGTCGAGCCGGCGCCTTGGTGGACCCCGCTGCGCCTTGCCGTGGCTCTCGCCGCCACCGGATCGGCCTTGGTCACCGTGCTGTTTTTTGCCGGCCTGCTCACCCGCAAAAACAAAAGCCTTCTTGCCGCCGAGTGCGAACTTGTCGCGGCGAGGGACTCGCTGGCCAAGCGGGTGGAAACCCGCACCGACCAATTGCACGCCCAACTCAGCGCGCGCCGCAGCGAACTCAGTGAATATGCCGCCGTGACCGCCGAGCGCAACCGTCTGGCCCGCGACTTGCACGACTCCCTCGAACAAACCCTGGCCGGCGCCGCCCTGCGCATGGATGCGGCCAGCGATTTGCTCCCGCCTCCCGAGGCGGCCGAGGCGGACCCCGTGCGGCGGCAGATGGAAAAGGCGGCGGAGTTGCTGCGTCTCAGCCAGTCCGAAGTTCGCCGCACCGTCTGGGGGCTGCGCAGTCTGGCCCTGGAGAAGCACAACTTGACCGAGGCCTTGCGCGATTCCGTCCGGCTGCTGACTGAAGACACCGGCATCGCGACCACACTGGAATTTTGCGATGGGGATCTGGGGCTTTCCCACGAGCAGGAATACGAACTGCTCCACATCGCCCAGGAAGCGGTGGCCAACGTGCTCAAGCACGCCCAGGCCACCGCACTGGAAGTCACGCTGCGGCGCGAGGAAGGGAAGATTGTCCTCACGGTGAAGGACAACGGCCACGGCTTCGATCCTTTGTCCGTTCCCGCGGTCAACGGCCGGCCCCATTACGGGCAGCAGGACATGCGTGAGCGGGCCCAGTTGCTCGGGGCCTCACTGGCTGTGAAGTCCGTGGTCGGCGGCGGTTCCTGCGTCGAGGTGGTCCTGCCGCAAGCGGACTGAAAAGCGTTTTTTCCATGATCCGTATTCTCATTGCCGACGATCACGAACTGTTCCGCGAAGGTTTGCGGGCGGTGCTGGAGTTGCGCCCGGACTTTGAGATCGTGGCCGAAGCCGCCACGGTGGCCCAAACCATCACGGCCCACGCCAAGCATCGGCCCGACCTGACCCTGCTGGATCTGCAAATGCCCGATGGAACGGGCATCGACGCTTTGAAAACTATCCGTAAAGACCGGCCGGACGCGCGCGTGCTCCTGCTGACCACCTTTGACGGGGACGAGGATATCCACCGGGCGATGGCGGCCGGGGCCAGCGGCTACCTGTTGAAAAGTATTCCCGGTAAACAACTCGAAGCCGCGATGCGCGCGGTGGTCGAGGGGCGCCAGTATTTGCCGCCGGCGGTGGCGGAACGGCTGGCCGAACGGGACGCTTTCCAAACCCTCACGCCCCGCGAGTTGGAAATTCTTGCGGTCATCGCCCGGGGACTATCGAACAAAGACATCGCCCGCGTTCTCTCGGCCAGCGAATTCACGGTCAAGGCCCATGTCCGCAACATCTTGGCCAAACTCGGGGTGGAAACGCGCACCGAGGCGGCCATCCTCGGGGTCCAGCGCGGCTTGGTGCAAATCTGATCGCAGGAAGACTGCCTGCCGTCACTTTATGTCCAGAACCATCCTCATCGCATCGGCCGTCGTGCTCGTCATGGCGGGGTCCTTGTTTTCGCAAAGCCTGGAGAATGGTGACTTCGGCTACCCCTCGGAAAATCCGGAGTTGCCCGAAGCTTGGACGATCTGGGGCGATTGGCTCCTGCGGGAGACGGGATGGGAGCCAAAGACCCCTTCGGGGGCCATGATGGGCTACCACCATTACCGGGTGAGCGGAAACAACAAGTCGGGCATGCAACAGGACGTCACCGGCGTGAAGGCCGGTCAGAGGGTCCGGTTTTCCGTACTGATCATGGTGGACCAGCACGAGGCCGGTTCCCAGCGGCCCTATAGTGTTGAACTAACGCTCGAAAGCTCGAAGGACGGAGAGCCGCAAACCGTGGCAACCAAAGAGGTGGTCCTCGAGGAATTCCCCACCGATGACGAGTGGCATGAGGTCTTTGTCGAGGGAACCCTGCCGGCCGATGATCTGCGGGTCATTGTCTCAGTCACCCCGGCGCCCTCCGGCCCGAGGCAGTCGGCGGTGAAATTCAGCGAGGCCAATCTCTCCGTGCTGGATTGAACTCCCCCCGACCCGCATGTTTTGCCGGGGAGAAAAGCCGGGCCTCGGTGTTGGCTCTGGTCCGCAGCCTTCGCCTTGATCGGATCAACCGACATTGTCTTTACATCAGGTCGGGGTGGGGGAAAGTGAGGAATGACCCTGCTCCGCCCACCATCATTTATCGACCGGAAGTTCCTCGCCACGGTGGTCTTCGCCGCTTTGGCCTGGCCGGCCATCGCAGATAGCTCGCGCAACGAGCAAATCGCCGAGCGGTTTGCCGAGGCGGATACGAATCATGATGGTCAGCTCACATTGGCCGAGGCCGAGGCCGGCATGCCGCGGGTGGCAGCTAACTTCAACAAGATCGACACCGACCACAGTGGCACGGTGACCTTGGCCGAAATCGAGGCCTTGGCCGATCGTTGACCGGCCCGGCAGCGGTCGAAGTCAGCGCCGTTTCTTGCTCGGCAGTCCGGGAACCGGCCAAATGGTGATGTCGCCGCGCGAGGTCGACATCGCGTTGCCCGAGGGAGAAAGCCCCTTGGCGAAGTCGAAGGGGATTTCGGCATAACTCGCCCCATCGCCGAGGGCGATAAACCCGACTTCGCGCGAGGGGATGCCCGCGCCCTCGACGAGCAGGTCGACGATATCACGCGGGTTCTTCACCGCCTCGCGTCCCAAGGCGATGCGCAGCCATGCTTTGCCTGGCTTCGCTTTGCGCGGGGGCTCGTCTGCTGCACCCGGTGCCCCGGAGTCATCGCCCCGCTCCTCCATCGGCGCGTGCTTGGCGGCCGCTTGGGGTTTCTCCGCAGGTTGTGCGGGTGGGGCCGTGGCTTCGCCGCCGCTGAGAATGTGAAGGAGGGCGGCAGCGACTTCGGTCGAATCGGCTCCTTCCTCGAGCAGGCGGTCGACATGGATCATCTGCGCCTGGCCATGACCCGACTCGATGGTCTGGCGCACCCGCTCGAGCAAAGCGTCGGTGCGCTTTTCGCCGATTTCTCCCGCGGTGGGGAGCTTGCCCCGGCGGATGGCCGAGTGGGTGAACTTTTCGAGATAGCGGATCTTGTGCACGTCACGCCCCGTGACCAAGGAAATGGCCGCGCCTTGCTTGCCGGCACGGCCGGTGCGCCCGATGCGGTGCACGTAATCTTCCGGGTCGTAAGGCAAATCGAAATTCACGACCAATTCGAGGTCATCCACATCGATCCCGCGGCCGGCCACATCGGTCGCCACGAGGAAATCGAATCCGCCCGCTTTGAATTTGTTCATCACCCGGGTGCGCTGCGCCTGGGCGATGCCGCCGTGGAGACGGTCGGAGGGAATGCCCTGCGCCTGCAAATCGTCGGCCAAATCGTCCACCGTGCGCTGCGTGTTGCAGAAAATAATCCCGGACCGGTAGCTGTGGAAATCGATAATCCGGAGGAGGGCGTCGAACTTCGTCCGCGGCGGAACTTCGTAATACCATTGCGTGATATCCGGAGCATCGACCGTCTTCTGGTCGATCTTGAGGGTGACCGGATCCCGCGCGTAGCGGTCGATCAATTTGCGGATGGTCGGGGAAACGGTGGCCGAGAAAAAGGCGGTCTGCTTTTCCGCCGGCATGGCATCGAGGATTTTTTTGATGTCATCGCGGAAGCCCATGTCGAGCATGCGATCCGCTTCGTCCAGCACGATGAAACGCAAGCGGTCGAGCTTGAGGGTGCCGCGTTCCAAGTGGTCAATGACGCGACCGGGTGTGCCGAGCACGATTTGGGCCCCGCGTTTGAGTTCCTGGGCCTGACGTTCGAAAGACGATCCGCCGTAAACCGGCACGGCATGGATCCCGCGCTTGCCCGCGGCCAGTTTGTGCACTTCCCCGGCCACCTGGGTGGCCAGCTCGCGGGTGGGGCAGAGGACGAGCACCTGCACGGCATGAAGGGTGGGATCGGTTTTTTCGATCGCGGGAATGGCGAAGGCGGCGGTTTTGCCCGATCCGGTCTGCGATTGCCCGACGACATCTTTGCCTGCCATTAAGACGGGTATGGCCGCCGCTTGGATCGGGGACGCCTCCTCGAAACCCAACTTGTCGACCGCTTTGAGAATCTCCGGGGAAAGCCCGAGACTCGCGAATGTGTGCCTCTCCATGCGAGGACCCTAATGCAGAGCCGCACCGCGGTCACGGGTTGTTCTTGGAAACCCTCCTTTTACCGTTTTACCGCGCGGGCCCGATTCTGCGGATCGCCGACTGACCACCGCCGGCTTGCCTTCGTGCCGTCACGGTGCGGAGATGACCCTTATGTCGAAGTCCCGTCCACACGTCTCTTTTTGCACCGCCACGGCGGCGGCCCTCGCCGGTATCTTCCTTTCCGGATGCGCCTCGGTCAGCCTGGTCAAGCGCGAATGGAAAGTCTCCCCCGTGCCGGTTCCCGAGGTCATCTGTGTGCGGCCCTTCACCGCGGAACTCGGCGCCGCCAAGGTCGATCGGGAGGGCGTCGAACTCCAAGCTTTTGCCCGGGAATTCGGGACGGAATCGGCCGGGCGGTTGGTCGAGAGGCTGGGCAAGCATGTCGGCCCGGCCATGATGATTAGCGCGAACGAGCGCGTAACGAATCCACGGCACTGGGTCCTCGAGGGCCGCTTTGTCCGCATGAGCCAGGGCAGCCGGGCCCTGCGCTCGATCGTCGGCTTCGGGCTGGGCGGCACGCGCCTCGAGACGGTGGTCGATATCTACCGCATCGATCCCCGCGGACGACGTCAAGCCCTCGCCCATTTCCAAACGACCGGAGGATCGAATGCGGAGCCCGGCGCGCTTTTCAGCAGTCCACTTGGTTTGGTCCCCCGGCTGGCGGTCAGTGCCGCCGCGTCCGGTCTGGCCGCCGATGCCCGCCGCACCTCGCGCATGATCACCGCGGCCATCGGCGAAAAACTTGCCTCACAAGGCGTGACTCTGGCCGGCCGCCCCCTGCGGGCCAGAGAACTCTCACCCCAAGCCCGCGCAAGGCTTGAGTAGCGAAGACGCCATTCATTTCCGCGCCCGGCCGCAGGACCGAGCAGACGCTACTCCTCCGCAGGTGCGGCCCGCCAGCTGGCGGGGATGTATTCGTACTCGAAAATGCCGATGCGGGGCACTTGGCGCTGCCACCATTGACCGAACTCGGACCGAAAAGTGGCCGCGAACTGGAGAAAGCCGTTCACGCCGGTTGTTTCGTTAGTCCAGGTGCCAAAAGCATCGATGATGGGTGAGCCCTGAGGCGCACCCAGCCATTCGGCGGAAAAAAGAAGATGCACGCGGGTGAGGTCGGTGCCATTGGAGAAGACATTGGTCGGAATCTGCTGGCCGACCAGGAAACCAAAGGTCGAGGCCGGTGTGGGGTCGGAAGGATCGCCGAGAATGGCGCTGACCGGGTTGGTATTGCTGCGGGAAAGTGTGTAGATGGTGTGGGGGAGTGCGGGAGACGGACCGGGCAGGGAGGCCGAAGCGGCGTAGGCGTCGAGGTAAGTCGTGCCGGAAATTGTCTTGGTCAGATTGTAAAGTTCGGGGTAAGCGGCGTCGACAAGCCGTCCATTAGTGTCATAGGTGTCCGATGTCCACCAAGCGAACTGGGCGATGGCATTCGCCGAGCCGGTCACTCCCAAACCGGGGCGGTCTGGATCCGAGGGATTGGTCCAAAGGTTGTTGCGGAAAGCGCGGATGGCTCCATAAGTGTTGGTGTCACCCGGGATGCCCGAGGCTTCTTTCTCGAAGACGACTTCTGCGAATTTGAGCGAGCCGGCGGGGAGCAGAGGATTGACGGCTTGCACCCAGTAAAAAGCTTTTTGCCATTTGTTCGTGTCGGCGATGGTCTGCCCTGGGGGCTGCCACGACCAGCTGCTGGTCGTAAAGTCCGGAATAAGCGCCAGCTCGCCGGACCATCCGGAATCTCCCAGTTGCTTAGCGAACTGGTAGAGAAGGGAGTTGGTGGTGGGGTTGAAATTGCCCGGAAATAGATCCGGATCAGCCAAGCGGACCAGCACCTTGTCGAACTGCAAAGGCTCATTGGTATTGGTCAGGAGGGCGAGGAGGCCATTGTAATAGTTTTGGTCGCCGTCATCACGTTCGACCCAGAGGGTGAAACGGGGATTGCTCTCAGCGCGTACACGAAAAAATCGCTTGGATGCTCCCGCCGTGGACATGACGCGAACATGGTCGAGAAGCCCGGTGCGACCGGTGAGGGAAAGAAAAGGTGCCGGTCGCCAAATACGAAGGTCGTCGGATTGCTCGACCGTGACTGTGCCGCGCGTGGCCAAGCGATTGACCGTGAAATCCAGGCCGTAAGCCCCGGCTTGGTCTGCGACCAGAGCGGGAAGGTTTGCTCTTTGTGCGGTCGAGGGATTGATGCCGAGCGCGTAGAGCATGGCGTTGGAGAGTCCGGTCGGCCCATTGATCGCATCCAGTCGGGTATTCAAGGGGACACTGGCAGACTGCTCCCAGCCGTCGTGCATGCCGTTGCCCGCATAGGGTGCAAAATTATCTGTATCGGTATCGAGCACAGCCACATCACGGATCGCGGCCCGGTCCCCCATAAGCGCGGCCAGACGCACGGTGCTGGCACCGGAAACTGCGGCAAACTCGAATTGTCCGGGAGCAGTCAGCCGCGCCGGTTGCTCGGAAAACCACTCGGCCCGGAGCGGATTTATTTCCGCCGCGGTGGAGGAGCCTTCGTTCGACTGGAGAAGATAGTTATGCCCGGACAATTCGGAGACCGCCGCGGGTCCCCCGAGGCTCAAGACCGGGTTCGTCACGGGAGCGCCCTGCAGAGCCCAGTGGTTGGTCAGTTGCTTGTAGTCGTAAAGACCGTAGTTTTTGGGGAGCGGAAGTCCTTCGCTTTCCGAAAGGCTATAGACCGCGGTGAGCGGATTAGTCGTTTGTCCAAGTTGGTGGAAGGCATCGAGGAAGGAGAGAAAGGTTTGCGGTTGCCATGAGCCCATAAACGGAATGTTGGTTCCGTTTTCCGCACTGAAAAGGAGGGTGATCCCCTTGGCCATGTCGGCCGTGATGTAAGGAAAACGCCACTTCATGGTGACTTCGGTGGAAAGGAAGGGGAGGCCCGGCGAGGGGATGTTGGTGTAAAGTCCGTTGATGAGGGCACTGATGTTGCTCGTCGGGGCAGCGGCGGCGTCAGTGGTCCAAGTCAGCCCTTGGCTTTGATCAGGAAAAAGCACGCCGGGAGAAACAATCAGGCTGATGGCTTGGCCGGCACCGAGATTGGTCAGTATGGTGCCAGTTCCGGTGACCGGAAAGGGCTTGGCGGTGTCGCCTGCGGTGGCCAGTGTCCCGGGCATCAGCAGGTAAGGCATATCGCGGAGGGCGCTATTCAAATATTGCGCCCCGAGGGAAGGGTTGGTCTTCCCGACAGCCATCCAATAGGCAAAGTCGCCTTCGTAAGCTTGCAGATAAACATTTTGGAGGAGAGGCCCGGCGGAATCATTGGTCCGCCAGGCAGGAAGGCCGGCTGAATTGGTCTTGGTGCCAAGGCTGGGGGAGGGTTTTAAATTTGGGAGCAAGGGAAAGTCCGAACGGTTGACAAAGGTCAGGGTCACGGCATCAATACTGAAGGTCATCCCGCTGTGCAAATTGGTCAGCCCTCGGTCGAGTTTGAATTTGTCCATGTAGTTGGCCAGCATCTGGTAGGCATCCGCCGGGTCGGCGGCGGGAGCCGGCGAGTTGGTCCTTGAAAATTCCGGGTCAATAGTCAATCCGGTGAAGGCCGAGCCGGCCGCCGGCCCGGCCAGATCCGCCGTCCACTCCATGGCTGGAACGATGCTGACCCAAACGTCCGGCAAGGGCAGTCCGCTGGTGTTGTTTGTTCCCGGCGCGGCGGCGAACGACGCGATATCAATCATTGCCTCGACAGCCACTCCGGGGATTTCGTCCGCCGCAGTATGCAGGAAGCTGAGAAAATTCGTTGTTGATCCGGCAACGAGGGGGGCGGCCGGGTTATAGAAGTCCGCATAGGCAGGTCCGGCGTTTGTGGAGGTGATATAAGTGATGATTTTTTTGAAACCATAAGTTTTCGCGAAGTCGAGAAGAGTTCGGTAGTAAGAGGCGAACCCTACGTTTGCCGGGGCGTCGTCGCGGTAATCCCAAAGCGTCAGGCCCCATGACGGGAATGATGGGGTGCCTTGCCCAGCGAGAAAAACGTCTAACCGGCTTCCGTTTTTTATTCCGAGCTGGCCGAAGGTATCGGTGTCGGCACGGACAGCACCAGCGAAGACGACACGCTGCAGATCGGGTGCGAAGCCCTTCGCTTGTTGCAACCGCTCTTTCAGTTCTCCTACGGTGTCCGATGACTCCAGTTGCAGAGGGAAAGTTTCGCCTGGGAGGCGAAGATCGACCGTGATGTCTGCCGGCAGGGAAGCGGGCAGAGCCAAGCAGAGGAGTGCGAAAAGTGAAAGCCAGCCTCTAGAGTTGAGCAGACCGAAGCTCAGGCTGCGGGCGGCCACAGATTTTTTCATTTGGCTGCTAACATACCCGCTGGACCAGTCCGTCACAACTTCCATCAGCTCGGGCAGGCATTGACCAAGCTACCGTGGTCTGCGAATTCCGCTCTTTCTTGGTCGATGGGTCGCTTCGATGCCGAGCCGGTCGAGCGAAGGGTTAAGGATCAACGGTGACCCGCTGGTAGCTGTTTTCCAGATCGTCCTGCAAAACGTGAGCGGTACCTTCGGCCCGGAGCACCAGATCGCGGTCCAGCACGCGGGTGCGGTATTGCCAGCCGGGGGGCAGTCGGAGGCGGGTGGCCAAATTTTTCAGGTCGGCCATGGTCAGATCGGGATCGACGATCACCGCGTAGGTCTGCATGACATAGCGCGTGCCGTCGGGGGCAATCAATTCGTAGATCCGGCCGCCTTGGCGGTAGAGGAACTCCGAGGTCCGGGCTACTGTGTTTTCGGTGTAAGGCGCGGTGCGGCCGCGTAGAATGGTCGGCAGGGTGATGCGCACATTGGCCAGGTGCCTTGCTTCGAGGCCACCGAAGGTCGCGATCCGGCCCGGGTTGGCCAGCGAAGTGCGGTCCATGACGAAATAGCGCGGCCCGTTGAGAACCACTGCGGCCGCGCGAAATTCCTTTTTCAAAGCGCGCGGATCGAGCGCCTTCCAGAGCGGCTCAGGACAGTCGTTGAGTCCGAGCGTGTTGAAGACCTCGCCGGTGAAAACGAACGGACCGCCCCGCACCACGATGACTTCCCCGTAGCGCTTTCCCCGCAAATGATCGCGCGTGCGGGTGGTAGGCCCGGTTTCCGTAGGGGCGCTGCCCGCCGCGAAAAGCGGGGAAACAGGCAATGATGAGAAGAGGACCAGAACGAACGTGATGAGCTTCATGACAGGAAGCAGGGTAGGCAGGCTTGGACCGCCGATCACGATCAATCAGCAAAGATCGAACGTCCTTTGCCACCCTGCCGCGAAACTCAGGGGACGCAGACGTTAAAGTCACGGTGAAGGTGTTTCAGGGGCGAGGCCGAAGATTACGTCCTTGATGCTTGTCTCTGGGTTGGCAACCTTCCTGACATGCCCCTACTAGCACGGCACGTCATCTGGTTCTTCGTCTTTGCGTCCTTCTTGGCCGGGACTGCGAGCGGAAGGGCGGGGGAAGAAAGGTCTCCTACGCCGGTGGTGATCCCGAACGTGAAGGGCACGGCGACGACCACGAAATTCGGGGCTGGTTATCTCACGCGAAGTTCGGACGGGACGCGCTACACGACAAGCAAGTTCGGCGATGGCTGGATCACGCGGTCGTCGAAGGGTGAGTCTTTTACCACAACGAAGTTCGGGGACGGAGCCATCACGCGGGGAGGCGGACAGCGGGTGACGACGAGCCGCTTTGGTTCCGGGACGATCAGCCGGTCTTCGGACGGAACAACGACAACCACGCAGAAATTCGGTCAAGGTTCAGTCAGCCGCAGTACAAGCGGTGCCGGGGTGACGACTTCGAAATTCGGCAGCGGCTTCATCTCGCGCGAGAGCAAGCCAGGCGGCTCGAAGGACAAAGCTGTGGTGCGGGTCATTCCGGCACCGCCCGCTCGCTGATTCCGCCCCCGCCGAAGATAACGAAGAGACAACGCGCAAACTGGCGAGAAATGCTTTCCGCCAAGAGTGGCATTGGCATATGGTCTGCCCCGCTCCGCAGGCAATAAATCCGCGGTTTAAAAAAAACTATGAAAAAAACGCTTATCCTCCTCTCCATTGTGTTTCTCGCCGGGTGCGCGGCGCCGCCGCCGGTCAAGATCGCCTCGAAATTGCTCGGCCGGACCGTTTTCCAACAAGTGAAGGATCAAACCAGCGACCCAGACGAGACCAAGGCGGACAATCAGGATTAAAACTTGGGGAGCGCGCCCGGGTCGCTCAGGGCACCGCCGTTGTGGTCCAGCCATAACCGGAATTGCGGGATTCCTCCCAGCCGGCCGGTTCGGCCACGTCGGGCATGGCCTGCCCGCGGGGGAGCCGGGAGACGATCGCGGCGGTGCCGCGGAGGATGAAGTCGCGGCGCTGTCGTGCTTCTTCGCGATTCTTGGTGCCGAGGGAGACACGGACGCGCTCCTTGGTGTAGTCCGGATGGTGCACCGTGGCATGGAGCCACCAGGTGCCGTTGTTGTTCCAGATGTTGTGGTCGGGGTTGAGGTCGAGGTTTGCTTTCACGCGCCGATCAGAACACACGGGGTAGGACATCCGCTGTCCCAGGCCAAAAAGAAGCCGGCGCCCCGCTGCGCCCCCCAGGCGGACGGGCCGGGCGACATTCCGTGCTTGATCGGGGAAAGATTGAGGTGACCTTGTTCTTTGATGAAAACCCCACTTAAGGCTGGCCTCGCGCTTTTGGTCTCTGCGGCCGTGATTTTGGGCGGCGCGTTGCTGATCCAAGGACCCATCCTGGAGAAGGAAAAGGGTTTGCAGGCCGCCGGTGTCGGCTCGGGTCAAAGGGCAGCGATAAGTGCTGGCGCGGAGGAGAATGGGGGCTTCGCCGGCCTGGCGGCGAGGACGGTGAAGAAAGGCGGTTCGGGCTCAAACGATGAGGGATCGGAAATCGTTCTGGCGGAAGTGGAAGGTTCACGGGCGCGGGAGGATTACATTAATGCGACGTTCCGTCCTTTGGCCGGTCTGGGTGTTGACGTGGCCATGGCGCGGGTGCGCGAGTTGCCCGATGCGGCTTCGCGGGACATGGCAATGCTCGCTTTGTTGGGCGAGTGGTCGGGCCAGAGTGTGACCGAGTTGGTGCAGGCCGGCGAAGTCGGTCGCTTCGGCGTGGCGGGTGCGCTGGGTTTGTATTTGATGAACGAGGGCACCATGACTCCGGGGCAAACCGCGGCCCTGGCCAACGAGTTTCTCACCGGTCAGCAGCGCGGGAGCGTGCTTTCGCGGGCGGCCGAGCGGCTGGCGGCGACCGACCCGACCACGGCGTTGGCCATGGGCGATGGTCTGACGGACTGGCAGCAGGTCCGTTTTCTTTCACGCTTTGTCTCGGGTTGGGCTTCGGCCTCCCCCGATGACGCGCGGGCTTGGGCCGGGCAGGTGCCGGACGCGCGCACGCGATCGGTTTTACTCGGGCGGGTCTTGGCTGAAGAAGTAAAGGTGAACCCGACATCGGCCGCTCAAGCCTTTTTGGAAGCGCCCCCGGAAGACGGGCAGATCCGCGAGCGCACGGCGCGGCAAATTGCGGCGAATTGGGCGGCGAAGGACACCGTGGCGGCGATGCAGTGGGCGAACAACCTGCCGGAGGGCAATGACCGCGATTCGGCGCAGCGGGGAATCAGGAGCACCGCACCAGTGGGAATCGGCGCGCGGCTGTCGCGCGGCGAGGATGGCTTGCCGGTGCTGCAGGGACTGGTGCCGGGAAGCCCGGCCAGCGCGAGCGGTCAACTGCGCTCGGGTGACCGGCTTTTGGCTGTTTCGGACGCCAACGGGACTTGGGTCAATTCCCGCGACAGATCAATCGGCGATGTGGTCGGCTTGATCCAAGGCGATGCGCAAACCCCGGTCTCGATTCAGGTGCAATCGGCGGACGGTTCCGCGCCGCGGGTGGTCACTCTGCGGCGGGAGCAGATCATACACCGGCCGGGAAGCTGAGGACCGGAGCGGAGAGGGTTGCTCTATGACAAAGCATCTCGAGGCAGTCGGTACCATGCGGTGGTTGTTACTGCTGGCCGTGGCGGCCGCGGGGCAGGCCGCACCGGTGATTGACGACGTGGCGCTGGAGCGGGGATTTGTCGCCGGTTTGGCCCGGCCGGAGGCCGACGCTTTGCACGGGAAAAGGGCAACAAAAGCCCTGGAGGCGGCGGAGGGCAAGACGGTGGATTTTCCGGCGGTGGCCGCCCCGGTGCCGCCGGATTACGAGTCGGTGTGCCGTGGCGTGGTGGTGATTGGTTCGGTCGATTTTTGCCCGGACTGCCAAGAAACCCATATGGGTGCGGTGAGCAGCGGCTGGATAGCGAGCAGCGAGGGGCACGTGGTGACTAATCATCATGTGCTGGCCGACAAAACGGCGGGGGAATTGGGGGTCATGACCTTTGACGGCACGGTCTATGCCGTATTGGACGTGTTGGCGGCGGACCGCGAAGGTGATGCGGCTATCCTGCGGATCGACCCGGCCGGGGCGGCGTTGTCCGCACTGCCATTGTCCGACGGCGTCAAGACGGGGGATAACATCCGGGTGGTCGGGCATCCGGACGGACGTTTTTACACTTTGACCGAGGGAATTGTGTCACGCGTGTTCACGGAGGCCGCGAGCGATGAAGATGGCACGCGGACGTGGTTGACCGTGACGGCGGATTATGGCGGCGGGAGTTCCGGCGCGCCCGTTCTCAATGAGGTTGGTGAGGTGGTTGGAATGGTTTCAAGCACGGCCGCGTTGCTCGCCGATGCGGCGGAAGGGACAGAGCCAGGGGCGGCCGACGTGCAAATGGTTTTTCGCGATTGCGCCTCGGCGGAGACGATCCGTGGATTGATGAAGAGACCGGAGTAGGGCGGGCGGAGGGAGGGGGGAAGATTGCCGTTGCGGCGCTTGTTCTCGGGTTCTATAAGCAAGGCCTTTTCATGACGGTTTTCTTCCCCCGAGAGTCCGACGCCGTGCGCGTGGCGCTCTCCCCCGACAATGCGGGCAAGCTCCACCAGCTTGGCCTTGAAGTGGTTGTTCAGTCCGGGCTGGGCGGGGGTCTCGGCTGGCGGGACGAAGACTATGTTGCCAAGGGCGCGCGCGTGGTGGCCGACGCCGCTGCGCCGGATGGTTGCGGTCTGGTCGTGCGCGTCAACCGTCCGAGCGGCCACGAGGCGGCGCCGCGCGGTGCGGTGCATCTGAGCAGCCTCGATGCTTTTCGGGAGAGAGAATTGGTCGGTGCGCTGTCTGCCGCGGGCATTTCGGCCATCAGTGTGGAGATGATCCCGCGCACGACCATCGCGCAGAAGATGGACGTGCTCAGTTCGCAGGCCAGCCTGGCCGGCTATGCGGCGGTCATTCTCGCCGCCGAGCGTCTCGACCGGGTGTTTCCCATGATGATGACCCCTTCGGGCACGATTGCCGCGGCCAAAGTTTTCATTGTCGGCGTGGGCGTGGCGGGCTTGCAGGCTATCGCCACGGCGAAGCGACTCGGCGCGAAAGTGGAGGCGTTCGATACACGTCCGGCGGTGGAAGAGCAGGTGCAAAGTCTCGGAGCCAAATTCGTCAAGGTCGACCTCGGCGAAACCGGGCAGACGGCGCAGGGCTACGCCAAGGCACTGACCGAGGAGCAATTGGCCAAGCAGCGCGACGTGATGGCCAGACAGGTCTCGCAGTCCGACGTGGTCATCACCACGGCGCAAGTTTTCGGCCGGCCGGCCCCACGCATCCTGACTTCGGCCATGCTCGAGGCAATGCGTCCGGGCAGCGTGGTCATCGACATGGCGGCGGCCACGGGCGGCAATGTCGAGGGCTCCGAGCCGGGGGTGGAGAAGCGGATCGGCGGGGCCCTGCTCCTCGGGGCGAAGAACCTGGCCGATCATGTCGCCCTCCATGCCAGCCAAATGCTTTCCAACAACTACTTGGCACTGATCGAGCACCTTTGGGACAAGGAAACCAAGGCGCTGAAGATCGATCCGTCCGACGAAATCCTGGCTGGTTGCCTTCTGACCCACGGTGGGGAAGTGGTGCACCCGCAATTCCGCCAACCAACCACCTGATATGACTCCTCTCCTCGCTGCGGCCCAACCATCGGGATTGGCTGCTTACATCCCGCTAATTTTCGTCTTCGTGCTGGCCACCTTTATCGGCCTCGACGTGATCCGCAATGTGTCGCGCCTCCTGCACACGCCGCTCATGTCGCTGACCAATGCGATTTCCGCGGTGGTTATCGTCGGGGCCATCCTCGTGGCCGGCCCGCCGGTGAGCGATGAGCATCCCTTGTGGATCACCATTCTCGGACTGGTCGCCATTGCCGCGGCATCGGTCAATATCGTGAGCGGGTTCCTCATCACCAACCGCATGCTCAAGATGTTCAAGAGCCGCAAGCCGGAGGAGAAGTCATGAGTCCGGAATTCCGCGATGCCGCCGTGCAGGTGACCTATCTGGTCGCCAGCGTCCTGTTTATTTTCTCGCTCAAGTGGATGAATTCGCCGCAGAGCGCTCGGCGCGGGGTCTGGGCCGGCGTATGGGCGATGGTGTTGGGGGTCGGCGGCACCCTGCTTAATCCGGCCGTGGCCGTGTCGAGCCTGCCGTGGATTGCCTTGGCGGTGATGGTCGGCGGACTCATCGGAGTCCCGCTTTCCAAGGTGCCGCTCACCGCGGTGCCGCAGCGGACGGCGTTGTCGCATGCTTTCGGCGGACTGGCCGCCGGACTGGTCGGCACGGCGAAGTATTACCTCTGGCTCCACGAGGGAGGGGCGAACCTGACCACCTTCCGCATGTTCGCCATTTCCGCGGAGGTTATTCTCGGATTTCTCACCTTCACCGGCAGCCTGATGGCGGCGGGCAAGTTGCAGGAGATTCTGCCGGGACGTCCGATCACTTACCGGGGCCAGCTGATGATCAACTTCCTCACCCTCGGCGGGGCCATCGCTTGCGCCACCGGGCTGATCATCAATCCCCAGTGGTTCTTTCTTTTCCCGCCGTTGGTCATTCTCTCGCTGGCCTTCGGCGTGATGCTGATCATTCCGATCGGCGGGGCGGACATGCCCACGGTGATTGCTCTGCTTAATGCTTACGCCGGCCTCTCGGCTGTGGCTATGGGCTTTGTGCTGGATAACACCTTGCTGATTATTGCCGGGGCCTTGGACGGGTCGTCCGGTCTGATTCTTTCGATCATCATGTGCAAGGCCATGAACCGGAGTTTCAGCAATGTGCTCTTCGGAGCCTTTGGCTCGGCGCAGGAAGCCGCGGGCGGCGAAGCGGGCAAGACGGTGAAGAGTGCGAGCGCGGCGGAAGCGGCAGAAATCATGGGGCAGGCGGACGAGGTGGTCATCGTGCCCGGCTACGGCATGGCGGTGGCGCAGGCCCAGCACCGGGTGCGCGAACTTTATGACCAACTGACCAAGCGCGGGATCAAGGTGAAGTTCGCCATCCATCCCGTGGCAGGCCGCATGCCGGGGCACATGAACGTGTTGCTGGCCGAAGCGGATATTCCCTATGACGATCTTATCGAGATGGAGGAGATCAATCCGGAGATGCCGCAGGTCGACGTGGTGTTGGTGCTGGGGGCGAATGACGTGGTCAATCCGGCGGCGAAGAACAATCCGAAGTCACCGATCCATGGGATGCCGATCATCGAGGCGGACCGGGCCAAGACGGTGTTGGCGGTGAAGCGTTCCATGAAGCCAGGCTTTGCCGGGATCGACAACGAGCTCTATACGATGGACAAAACCCTGATGGTCTTCGGTGATGCCAAGGCGGTGGTCGGCGACATGGCCAAGGCACTGGCCGGAGATTCGGGGATGCATTGAGGAGCCGGCCGCACGGCGCGGCCTGGCCCTGCTTCGAGGGTGATGGAAACGTTTTTCGAAACACTGCGCGGGATGGCCGGCATCGCCGTCTTTATCGGCATCGCGGTGCTGTTCAGTTCCGACCGGAAAAACATTCCGTGGCGGGTCGTCGGGATCGGCCTGCTCCTGCAGTTCGCCTTGGCGGGCGTGGTCATGCATGTGCCGTTGGTGCGTTCCGGGGTGGAGCTGGTCGGGATGTTTTTCGTCCAATTGCTCGGGTTCACGGACGAGGGGACGCGGTTCTTGTTCGGGTCTTTGCTCGACGAACAATCGCACGGGATGATTTTCGCGCTGAGTGTCCTGCCTTCGATTGTCTTTTTCTCGGCCTTCAGCGCGGCGCTCTATTACCTCGGGATACTGCAGAGGATCGTGCACGGAATGGCATGGGTGTTTTCCAAGACGATGCGCCTGAGCGGACCGGAGACTCTGTCGGCCTCGGCCAATGTGTTTCTCGGTCAGACGGAAGCCCCGTTGCTTATCCGGCCCTGGTTGGCGGGCATGACAAAATCGGAGATTCTTTGCGTGATGATCGGCGGAATGGCGACGGTGGCCGGCGCGGTGATGATTGCTTACATCAGTCTGCTCGGCGGTGCCGACCCGCAGCAGCAACTGGTCTTCGCCACGCATCTCCTGACCAAGTCGGTGATCACCGTGCCAGCGGCCTTGCTCATCGCGAAGATCTTGCTGCCGCAGACCGAGCCGGTCGATCAGTCGCTGCACCTGGCCGACGAAAGTAACGGCGTGAACCTGCTTGATGCCATTTGTCGGGGGACGACGGATGGGGTGAAGTTGGCGGTCAATGTCGGGGCCATGCTCTTGGTCTTTACCGCGTTGGTCGCCTTGGTGAATTTTGTGCTCGAGGGATGGATCGGAGAAGTGACAGGGTTGAACGCTCTGGTCGCGGATTGGAGCGGGGGAGTCTTTGACCGATTTTCCCTCGATTTTCTGCTCGGGATGGTTTTTGCCCCGGTGGCTTGGCTGATGGGGATCAGCGGAGATGCGGTGCTCCTCTCCGGGGCCTTGCTCGGGGAGCGGACCGTGCTCAATGAGTTCGTTTCCTTTGTCCGGCTCGGGGAGTTGAAGGCCACGGGGGCTTTCGCCGATCCCCGCAACCTGATGATTTTGACCTACGCCTTGGCCGGGTTCGCCAACATCGTGTCGATCGGTGTGCAGATCGGCGGGATCGGGGGGTTAGCGCCCTCGCAGCGCGAAACGCTGGCGCGTTTTGGCTGGAAAGCGCTGCTCGGGGCGAGCCTGGCTTGCTTTATGACGGGGGCGGTGGCGGGGATAGTGGGCTAAAGGGAGAGCTTTCCGTGTTCAGGGCTCGCTTTTTTTGGGGGGGACAACCCGGAGAGACGGCGGTCGCGGCGGGAAAAGCGGCAACGGCAGCGGACCTGTAATGATCAATCATCTTCGGCGAGAGGCCGGTGGCTGGTCAGGATTTCGTCGGCTGATGGCGATCCCACTACGGGCCGTAGGTCGCTTGGATGCCGAGGGCGGTGAGGAGTTCGGGAGTGATCGTGCCGGTCACGGGCACTTCGGTTTGCATCTGGTATTGCTCGATGGTGCCGGCGACCGAGGCGGCATTGCCGTCGATCGGGCCGGTGTAAAGACCGAGTTTTTGCAACGCGACCTCTACGGCGGTTTCCACCGGGAAGCTGGAGTAGACTGGATACTGGATGTACTCGGGCTGGGTCACGATATTCCAACCGGCCCAGGCACCGAACGGCGCGGCGTAGGGCACAAACGGGTCGCAATCCACCGCAACGTAGTCGCCATTCCGCCAAACGTAGCCGGCGCGGTAGCCCTCGGGGCCGGACACCGTGGTGTTGTAATCTCGGCCATCGGCCGTGCGCACGTTGACATTCGCCGTGTCGTCGCCCGCGCGGTCGATATTCACGTCGCTGCCATCGCGGTTCACGTTGATATCGTCCTGACGGACGGAAGGGTCCACGTTCTTCTCGTTGAAGCGCGGAGCCTCCTGGCCGAAACCGGCATCCCCCGTCCCGTCACCGCGAAAACCTGCGTCGCCCATCCCGCCGCGGAAACCGCCACCACCGCCGCCGCCCCCCCGGGCAAGAACAAGGCAAGTAAGGCCAAGAAAGGTGAGGCCAAGGAGGAACGCGGTTTTCATTAGACAGAACGGGTAGGCGACCAGCATTCTTCGTGCATGCCGCGATTGGCCCCAGGGGGAGGGCGCATCCGAGCTCTCATCTTAAGCGTTGCACCTATTAGGTTATCTAATAGTGTGCAACATGATGTCTGTGGCTTCAGTTTACAAGGCTCCCCGCCAGGCAAATCCGCTCTGGGCCTTTCTTCTTTCGTCGATCGGGAAGAAATGGATCGTGGGGATCTCGGGAGGCCTGCTGATTTTGTTCGTGCTGGCCCATTTGGCCGGAAATCTGACCATTTACGTTGGACCCTTTGGCGAGGGAATCAATGTCTATGCGCAGGCTCTGCACGCGAACCAGGTTCTTCTGTGGCTAGCCCGGGCCGGACTCTTGGCGGTTTTCCTCGTTCACATTGGCACCACCATGTCGTTGATCATCGCCAACCGCCGAGCCCGCCCTCAGCGGTATGCGGTGAAAGCGCGGCTGCAAAGCACGGTTTATGTGCGCACCATGGCTTTGAGCGGGCTGGTCGTCCTGAGCTTTCTGATTTTTCACGTGTTGCAATTTGCCGGGGGGCTCAGCCCGTACTCGCAACTCTACGATTTGGAAGGGCGGCATGATGTGTCGGCCATGATCATCATGAGCTTCCACAACCCTTTGGTTTCCGGCTTTTATCTGCTCAGCCTGGTCTTGCTTGGGATGCATTTGAGCCACGGAATTTCCAGTATTTTCCAGACCTTCGGGCTGAACGGGCGGAAGTCGTCCAAGCTGATCAAACACGGCGGCTTGTTGGTCGCGTGGGCGCTGATGATCGGCTTCGCCAGCATTCCGGTGGCCTCCGTGACCGGTTTCCTCAAGGTCTTGCCGGACGAACGCCGGCCGGTCCGCGAGTTGACCGCTTCCTCGAACTCATGAGCACGATCACCCTCGACCCGAAAATTCCGTCCGGTCCGCTCTCCAACAAGTGGGCTAATTTCAAGGCGGCGAGCAAGCTGGTCAGTCCGGCCAACAAGCGCCGCTATGAACTGATCATCGTGGGCACCGGTTTGTCCGGCGGTTCGGCCGCGGCGGTCTTCGGCGAGCAGGGCTACAACGTAAAGTGTTTTTGCTACCAAGACAGTCCGCGCCGGGCGCACAGCATTGCCGCGCAGGGCGGGATCAATGCGGCGAAGAACTACCAGAACGACGGCGACAGCGTGGATCGTTTGTTCATGGACACGATCAAGGGCGGTGACTTCCGTTCGCGTGAGTCGAATGTTTACCGTCTGGCCCAAGTCAGCTCCCACATTATCGACCAATGCGTGGCGCAGGGTGTGCCCTTTGCCCGTGAATACGGCGGGATGTTGGCCAATCGTTCCTTCGGCGGGGCCCAGGTCTCGCGAACTTTCTACGCGCGGGGCCAGACCGGACAGCAGTTGCTCTTGGGGGTTTACTCGGAGCTGAGCCACCAAATTTCGGCCGGCACGGTGAAGATGCATCCCCGCCACGAAATGCTCGACCTGGTCATCGTCGATGGCCAAGCCAAAGGCATCATCACGCGCAACATGGTCACCGGCGAAGTCGAGGCCCATGCGGCCGATGCGGTGATTCTGGCCAGCGGCGGGTACGGCAATGCCTTCTTCCTCTCGACCAATGCCATGGGGTGCAATGTCACCGCGACATACCGTGCCTACCGCCGCGGGGCGCTTTTCGCCAACCCGTGTTTCACCCAGATCCATCCGACTTGCATCCCGGTGAGCGGCGAATACCAGTCGAAGCTGACTTTGATGAGCGAGTCTTTGCGCAATGACGGGCGTGTTTGGGTACCCAAGCGCAAGGAAGACTGCGGAAAGAAGGCCGTGGATATTCCGGAAGACGACCGTGATTATTTCCTCGAGCGCAAATACCCGAGTTACGGGAACCTGGCCCCGCGGGACATCTCTTCGCGGTCGGCCAAGGAGGTCTGCGACGAAGGACGCGGGGTGGGTCCAGGCGGATTGGGGGTCTACATGGACTTTGCCGACGCGATCGAACGCCTGGGTGAGGCAACCATCCGGGAGCGTTACGGCAATCTTTTCGAGATGTACGAGAACATCACGGGCGAAAACGCTTACCAGACGCCGATGCGTATTTATCCCGCGGTCCATTACACGATGGGCGGGCTGTGGGTGGACTACGAATTGCAGAGCAATGTCCCGGGGCTGTTTGTCATCGGCGAAGCCAACTTCTCCGATCACGGGGCCAATCGGCTCGGGGCGAGCGCCCTGATGCAGGGGTTGGCCGACGGTTATTTCGTCCTGCCCTACACCATCGGCAACTATCTTGCCCCGGTCCGCGGCACACGCCCCGAAGTCAACCGTCCGGAATTCAAGCAGGCGGTCGAAGAGGTGAAGGAACGGGTCAACCGTCTGTTGAGTATCAAAGGCACCCGCACGGTTGACAGTTTTCACAAAGAGATCGGCAAGCTCTTGTGGGACGAGTGCGGCATGGCGCGAAGCAAGGAGGGGCTGGAAATGGCGATCAAAAAGTTCGACCAGATCCGCGAGGAATTTTGGAGCAATGTGCGCGTTCTGGGGGAGGGCGACGAGTTGAATGCATCGCTGGAAAAGGCGGGGCGGGTGGCGGATTTCATCGAGTTCGGCCAACTGATGTGCGAAGACGCGCTGGATCGCAACGAATCGTGCGGAGGGCACTTCCGCGTGGAATACCAGACGCCCGAAGGCGAGGCCCTGCGCAACGACGACGACTACTTTTATGTCTCCGCTTGGAAATACACGGGCGAAGGCAACAAACCGGAGCTGATCAAGGAGCCGCTGCAATACGAAGGCGTCAAATTGGCAACCAGGAGTTACAAATAGTCATGAACTTCCATCTCAAAATCTGGCGGCAGGCGGAGGGGAACAAGCAGGGAGGTTTCCAAGATGTGGAGGCGGGCGATATTCCTTCGGAAGCCTCGTTTTTGGAGATGTTGGATATCGTCAACGACCGTCTGACCGAAGGTGGGGATGAACCGGTGGCTTTTGATCATGACTGCCGCGAGGGAATTTGCGGATCCTGCAGTCTGACGATCAATGGTATCCCGCAGGGACCCGGCCGCGGAACGGCCTGCCAGCTTTATATGCGGAAGTTCAGCGATGGGGACACGATTTACATCGAACCATTCCGGGTCGGAGCTTTTCCGGTGATCAAGGATCTGGTGGTCAACCGCTCAGCTTTTGACCGGGTGATTGCGGCCGGCGGATACATCAGCGAGCGCTGCGGCAATGCCCAGGATGCCAACGATACGCCGATTCCGAAGACTGTGGCGGATTATGCCATGGACGCGGCGGCCTGTATCGGATGCGGGGCTTGTGCGGCGGCGTGTCCCAACGGGTCTGCGATGTTGTTTGTCTCGGCGAAGGTCGGACACCTCGGCCTGCTGCCCCAGGGGAAACCGGAAGCCAATCGCCGGGTGCGCGGCATGGTGGCGAGGATGGATGCCGAGGGATTCGGCAACTGCTCGAACTATTACGAGTGCGAGGCGGTCTGCCCCGCCGGCGTCCCCGCCGCATTCATCGCCAAGATGAACCGCGACTACGCGCTGGCCAGTGTGCGCAATGCGGTTGAAGCCACGGCGTAATTCTCCCTTGCGATGGGGGCCGGAGCGTTCCGCGGCGGAGACCCCGGTAGAAGGGATGCAGCGGGCAGAGGGCCCACTCTCCGATGGTTTAGTATTTGAGGACTTTGGCTAGGAAGCGTTGGGCGGTCTCGCTCTGGGGGGCGGAGAAGAAGGCCTGGGCGGAGCCTTGTTCGACGATGCGGCCGTCGGCCAGAAAGGCGACTTGGTCGGCGATGCTGCGGGCGAAGTTCATCGCGTGGGTCACGAGGATGAAAGTGCGGCCCTCGGATTTAAGGTCGGCAATGACCTCCAAGACTTCGGCCGTCATTTCGGGGTCGAGGGCGGAGGTGGGTTCATCAAGAAGGAGAAGTCTCGGATGGATGGCCACCGCGCGGGCGATGGCGACACGCTGGCGTTGTCCACCGGAGAGTTCGGCTGGGCGCTTGTGCCCGTGACCGGTGAGGTGGAGGCGTTCGAGAAGTTCGAGCGAACGATCCCGGGCGGCTTCGGCAGCAAGGCCGTGCACGGCGGTGAGGGGAAGCATGATATTGGCCAGCGCGTCGAGGTGAGGGAACAAGTTCCAGGACTGGAAGACCGTGCCGATGTTGCTGCGGAAGGTGCGCAGAGGTTTTTCCCCGGTGGGTACGCGCTGTCCGTCGATGGTCAATGAACCCGTTTCCGGGGACTCCAGTCCGCCGATGACCCGGAGGAGGGTGGATTTGCCCCCACCCGAAGGCCCGAGCAGGGCAAGAACGTGGGGGAACTCGAGTTGTGCGGTGATGGCATCGAGGACGGTATGGTCGCCGTAGCGTTTGGTCACGGCGTCGAACTCAAGTTTCATAACGGAATTTGTCTTCGAGGCGGCGGGCGAGGAGAGAGACGGGTAAAGTGAGCGCGAGATAGCCGACGGCCAAGGGGAGGTAACTTTCCAGCGTGCTGTAGGTCGCACTGTTGACCTGCTGGGCGGCAAGGGTGAACTCCTCGATGCCGAGAATGGAGAGGAGGGAGCTGTCTTTGATGATCGAGGCAGCTTGTCCGGCCAGCGGCGGCAGGACGTGGCGCATGGCCTGGGGAAAGATGACGTGGCGGTAGGTTTGCCAGCGGGTCAGGCCGATGGCGCGGGCCGACTCAAGTTGGGACTTGCCGATGCTTTCGATGCCGCCGCGGATCATTTCGGCAATGTAGGCACCGCTGAAAATGGAAAGAATGAGGATGCCGGCCAAGTAACGGTTTTGCAGGCCGACTGCATCGGCGACAACGTAAAAAAGAATGAGGAGTTGGACGAGGAGCGGGGTGCCGCGGATTAGTTCGACATAGCCGGCGGAGAGCCAGCGTAGCGCGGGGTAACGGGCCCGCCGGCCGAGGGCGGCGAGCAATCCGAGCAGGACGCTCAAAGCGAGGGCCGCGAGGGAAATCCAGATGGTGTTGACCCACCCTTGCCAGAAGACTTGGCGGTAGGCCCACACGCCGGACCAGTTCCAGCTGAGGGCTTGGAAGATGGCAAAGCAGGCGGTGGCGAGGAGAAGGCCAGCGAGGAGGACGGAGATGACCGCGTTGATGGTTTGGTGGCGAGTCATGGCGAAAGCACAAGAAGCGTCCCCGCCACCTCTACTTTTTAGCTTCTTGCCAGAGCTCTTCGAGAACTGGCAAGGACAAGTCTTCGAGCTTTCGGCCGTTTGCGTCGGCGGATTTTTCCATGTGTCGGAAGCGGGCGATGAAGCGTTGGTTGGCGTGTTCGAGGGCGAGTTCGGGCTCGACGCCAAGTTTGCGGGCCATGTTGACCGTGGTAAAAAGAAGGTCTCCGAGTTCGTGCTCGAGCCGCTTCGGGTCGCCTGATGCCAATTCCGCGGCCAACTCGGCAAGCTCCTCCTGAAATTTTTCGATCACTCCTGCAGTATCCGGCCAGTCGAACCCGACCCGGGTGGCTTTTTTCTGGATGTTGGCCGCGCGGATGAGAGCGGGCAGGGCACGGGGAATATTCTCCATGATGGAGGCAGTGGCGCCCTTCTCCTCGCGTTTGATTTGCTCCCACTGCCGGAGAACGGATTCAGTGTCGCCAGCCTGGCTATCCCCGAAGACATGCGGGTGACGCCGGATAAGTTTCTCGCAAGTGTGCCGGGCGGCGTCCTCGAGGGTGAAAGCACCACGCTCGGCCGCTAGGTCGGTGTGGAAAATGACTTGGAGGAGAACGTCGCCCAATTCCTCGCGCAGATTGGCATCATCGGCTTTGGTAATGGCGTCGATGGCTTCGCAGGCTTCCTCGAGGAGTCCGGCGCGGAGTGATTCGTGGGTCTGCTCGCGGTCCCACGGGCAGCCATCGGGTGAACGGAGAAGGCTGACAATGGCGCGAAGGCGGGCCACGGGTTCCGCCGGAAGATTGTCTAAATGCGCCATTGCTCTTTGTGGCTGCCCCGAAGCTCGGTCACTTCACCGGCGCTATTGATCGAGACATACCAGGTGAGCGCCGTGGTCGCGACAGTGGTGAGGACAAGCACGGCACCGACAAACCACCCGGGAAGTCCGCCCACCGCCAGCGCGTTGTAGAAAGCCGACCACGAGACGATGGGCGGACTGGCGTGCATGAAAATTTTGGTCATCCAGGCAACAATGATGATCGCGATGATGAAGACGTAGTTGCGTTTGAGACGGCGACCAACAGCTTCAAGTTTGCTGATCTTGAAAGATGGAAGGATAAGGTCCTCGCAGACGAGTTTTTGCCAGTCACCGCCGAGCAGATTGGGATTGCGGGAAACGGTGGCGACGAGAAAGTGCGATTCAATCATGCGGACGCGGCCCCGAAAGGCGTCATAAAACCGGTACCGGCGCGCTTCGATCCAGAGCATCATCCAGACGATGACGAGGTTGAAAAAGAAGATGATGTGCGGGATGTCGCGGAAGGAGAAAGCGACAGTAATGATCGTCGTCGTGCTGGTGATCGCCCATGTGGTGGTAATGTCGAGGCGTTGGCGCCAGACCATGATACGGCCCAGTTCGCCGCGGTAAAAATGCGACATGGCATTGACGTAGCACGGATCGTGCAGCTCGTTGCCGTCTGTGCGGGTGATGGATCGGTTGCCGTCCATCGCCTCAGCGCTGGTCCTTGGCGAGCAAAACGGCGCGGGCCTGTTCCAACTGCTCTCGCTCCCTGCCGGTCAAGCTGGCCAAGCCATTTTGGGAAATTTTCTCGAGGAGCGGGTCGATAACGAGATGGAGGTCGACGGGTTCGTCGTCCGGATTCTTGACCACCCGCAGGCGCGGAACCTTCGAGCGGCTGGAGGCGGAGCGCAGGCGCGAGAGGAAATCGATGTTGAATGCAGATCCGTGGCGGATGCCGTAGTAGGCGAGTGATGCGGTGGCCAGCAGCACGATCATTTCCAACCATTGCTGTCCGGCGAGCAGTTGAAGAACGCTGATGCCGAGCAAGACCCAGGCCAAGATTTTCGCCGTGACTTGGAAAAGGAGTTGGGCGCCCGGATAAAGGGCGGCGAAAGAAAGGAAAACAGCGAAGTTGGCCCAATTCTGGGTGAGGGAGAGGGATTGTTTGCTGACCAGCGATGCGGCAAGGAGAAGAGAGGGTCCGAGCAGCAGGAAACCGAGGTAAAGGCGGACAAATCCCTTGCGCCCGAGGTGCTGCTCCACGTCGCGGCCGAAAATGTAGAGCATGACCAGAGAGATGATGAACCAAGGGTCCGGCGGGTTGACAAAAGCGTAGGTCAGGCAGCGCCAAAGTTGGCCGCCGAGGACTGACTCGGTGTTGAAAGCAAACTGACTAAGGCCGGCATCTGCCCCGGAGGCGAGGGCGATGGCAACCCCGACCATGCTGAGAACGTAAAGCGCGACGATGATGGTCGTGGCGTAGACCGGAACACGGCCGACCCAGGTGATGGGGTCATAATTCTCGGGGCTGCGATGCGTGATCACAATGCAGCGATACTAACGCGTTTTCTGCGCCGAGACAAGGGTGGACGGGGATGCTTCCGTGATTCAGTTTTCAGGGACGGCTGAGAGGGGGAGCGGGGAAGGGGGGGCGAGGCCAACTTTGGCAGTGAGGTCCTTGCCATGGATGGACGGGGTGACGGGAGTGGGGTGGAGCCGCTTGATCGGTTTGAAATAAGCGGTGGGTTGGCCGGGCGGCAGGCGGCCAATGGTGCCATCGGCGAAAAAGACACGGTCCCAGCAGCGTTCAAAACAGTGAGGGGCGAGGGGAAAGTTGCCCGCGAGGTGGCGGGCCCGGCGGTAAAAATCCGCAGGCCGGCGCCGGATAGCCTCGCGGGTCACGGCGAATTGGGCACCGACGAAAAAGCGATAGTCAGTGGGGCCTGGCGTGCCAAATAATTCTTGGTGGAAGCTGTCGAGTTGCAGTTCACGGCGATCCGGGTTCTTGCTCCACGGGACGAAAAGGCGGCGCCCCCGCGGATCGTCGGTCTCGGCGAGGAAGCCGAGCCAGTGGAAATTGGTCATGGTCAAGGTGCCTGCGGCCAGTGCGCGGAGAGTTTTATGAAGGTCGGGGGCGTGATCAAAGGGGTGGCCCTGGACGAAAACCGTGAGGGCGGCGAGGGACTCGTGGCGTTCGCTCAGATGGTGGAGATAAGTGTGGGCTTCCCGTCCCATGTTGGTCAGCCGCATTCCCCCGCTGGAACCATCGCCCTTGTCGTAAACCGTGATCCGGAAGTTCTCCGGCACGCGTCCGAGCCAGGCCAAGTCCTCAACATGGCGGGCTACGACGAGTTCAAGGATCGGGAGTTCGGGGTTCACGCTCCGGTCGATCAGCGAAGGCTCGGGGCCCCGGGTTGGTATGGGTCGGTCAAGCCCGGTTGGCGCGCGGGTCGGTCGTGGCCGCTTGGCCTGGCCCGGAAAGCCATTGCCGCCGTGCCGATCGTATTGGCATGCAAACGCGCGGTCATCCCCGGTTCCCGGTGGTAGCCGCCACCGTAAAGGACGACAAGCGGAAGGCGGCGGTCCAGACACCAGTCGATGACGAACCGGTCGCGTGCGGTCATCTCTTCGGTGGTCAGTTTCATTTGGCCGAAGCGGTCCCGCTCGTGGACATCGGCACCGGAAATCCAGATGACGAGATCGGCCGGAAAACTGTCGAGGGCGTCGGGGAGAGTGTCGGTTAGCGCGGTAAGGTAATGGTGGCCGGAAACGTCACGGGGCAGCCCGACATCGCAACTGCCCGCCTCTTTAGCGCTCGGGTAGTTACGTTCCCCGTGGATCGAGTAGGTAAAGACCCGCTGGTCGCCGCGGAAGATCGCGTGGGTCCCGTTCCCTTGGTGGGCGTCGGTGTCGGCGATAAAGACGCGAAGGGTGGAATGTTTAGCCTGCAGCTCACCAATGGCCACAGCGACATCGTTGAGCACGCAGTAACCAAGGCCTTGGTCGGGAAAAGCATGGTGCGTGCCACCGGCAAGATTGGCGGCCATGCCGTGGTCCAAGGCATACCGGCAGGCGGCGACGGTCGCTGCGGTTTCGAGTGACGATCGGTGAAGCAACCGGGGGTGCCAAGGAAGACCGAGTTTGTAGACTTCCTTGTCGGTTAGTGTGCCGTGAGCCAGCTTGCGCAGGTATCCGCTGTTGTGGACTCGGAGCAGTTGCCGCATGGGGGCAGGTGCGACGGGCGTGATCTCGACCGTCGCGCCCTCGGAAACCAGCAGGTCGTGAGCCTCGGGGAATTTTTGCATGGGGAAAGGATGCCCGGGAGGGAGGGGCAGGAAAAAGTCCGGGTGGTAAAAGCAACGAAGCCGTGACACGGGGTTCACCATGCAATCGAGAGGTTGGCGCGGCAATCCATCTAATGCATCTTCTGGGCGCATGGATTGGATTTCTCCGGATCACTGGGCGCGGTTGGCGGAGGAGGAGACTGAAGCGCACCGCTTGGCCACAGCGCACGATGGATGGCTCGATCGCTACGCGGATTGGCTGCTCTGGAGTGGGGGCAAGCCTCCGCGGGCCGAGGGGCTGTATGAGGAAGTCATGCGGCGTTACGGCTTCGCTCCGCGCGGATACCTCGGGCGGCAATTGGTCATCAGAGCGTCCGACCAGAAGCCGGGCGTGCTTCTGGCCGGCGGGGATCCCGGCGAAATCGTGGTGCGGGAAAACGGATTGGCCTACCTCGTTGAGCCTGCGGCCGGATATTCGTCGGGACTTTTCCTCGATCAGCGTGTCAACCGGAGTTGGGTGGCGGGATTGGGGGCCAAGCGGATGCTCAACCTTTTTGCCTACACTTGCAGTTTCACGGTTTGTGCCGCGGCGGCGGGAGGGGAAACTTGCAGCGTGGACTCGGCCCAGAGCGCGCTGCGCCGGGGGCGCGCTAATTTGGCGGCCAACGGGATCGATCCGGCGGATGGCCACCGATTTCTGGTTGATGATGCCACCAAGGTCGTGCCGCGCCTGGTCAGGCGCGGAGAGAGGTTTGATCTCATTGTGCTCGACCCGCCAACTTTCGGCCGCGCGGCAGGAAGCGTTTTCCGCCTAGAAAAGGGTTTGCCCAATTTGGTTTCGCAGTGTTTCGAGTTATTGGAGCCGCGTGGCAGCTTGCTTGTGTCTTGTAACTTTTCCCCGTGGGGCGAGAAGGATCTGCAAAACTTGTGTCGGAAGGCGGTTGGTGACGGGTTATGTGCCATGGAGAGAGGCGAGCGGCCTCCGGAAATCCGGCGGGGGGCAGTCTCCTGCCGGATCCGCAAAGAACGCTGAGGCTCTTGTGCTGCGGGGGTGGCAAACAAGCGTGCCTCGGTGGCCTGCGTCTTGGCGGGCGTGCGGGCGCTGGGTCGATAGAGCTTGGCAGAGCCGTTTGATGGGTTAGTTCCGTCAACGGAACTTGGAAGGAAAGACCATCGCGAGGGACGGCGACGCTAAAGCTTATTCAAGCTCGGCCAGCTTCGCTTTGATCGCGGCGAAGTCGGGCAACTGGCGTGGGTCGTCATGGGACTCGGCGTATTGAATGACGCCATTTTTGTCGACGATGAAGGCGGAGCGTTTGGCCACGCCTCCCATGGGCAGATTCAGTTGCGGGGCGAACTGGTCGTAGGCGATACCGTAGGCCTGCGCCACTTTGTGGTCGTAGTCGCTGGCCAGGGTGACGGTGATGCCTTCCTTCTGCGCCCAAGCTTCCTGCGCGAACGGGTTGTCGCCGCTGATCCCGAGGACGGTGGCGCCGGCGAAGTCGGACAAGCTCTTGGAGACCGCGCAGAATTCGTCAGTGCAGACGCTGGTGTAAACCATGGGAAAAAAGAGCAGGACGACGTTTTGGCCTTGGTGGTCGGACAGTTTGACCAGGTTGAGGCCGCCGGCGTTTTTCGAGGAAAGAGCGAAGTCGGGAGCGGTGGATCCGGTGTTGAGCATGGTAATAGTTGAGAGTTGACGGGTTTAGAGTTGAGAGAAAGAAGGACCAAGCGTCAAGGATGGGTCATGGCCTCGGGATCGACCCATTGGTCGAATTGTTCGCCGGTGAGATGACCCGAACCGATGGCGGCTTCGCGCAGGCTGGTCTTTTCCTGGTGCGCTTTTTTGGCGATCTGCGCGGCTTTGTCGTAGCCGATGTGCGGATTGAGCGCGGTGACGAGCATGAGGGAGTCCTGCACGTAGTGGTTGATGCGCTCCATGTTGGGTTCGATGCCGATGGCGCAGTGGTGGTTGAAGGAGTGGCAAGAGTCGGTGAGCAGGCGGACGGAGTGGAGGAAGTTGTGGATGATGACTGGCTTGAAGACGTTGAGCTCGAAATTGCCCTGCGATCCGGCGAAGCCGATGGCGGCATCGTTGCCCATGACCTGACAGCAGACCATGGTCATGGCTTCGCTTTGGGTCGGATTGACCTTGCCGGGCATGATGGATGAGCCGGGCTCGTTTTCCGGAATGGTCAGCTCGCCGAGGCCGCAGCGCGGTCCGCTGGCCAGCCAACGGATGTCGTTGGCGATTTTCATCAGCGAGCAGGCCAGGGTCTTCAATGCGCCGGAGGCAAAGACAAATTCGTCGTGGGCCGAAAGCGCGGCAAATTTGTTCGGATTCGAGGTGAAGGGAAGTCCGGTCAGTTCGGCGATTTTCTTGGACGCGCGTTGGCCGAACTCGGGATGCGAGTTGAGTCCGGTTCCGACCGCGGTTCCGCCAACGGCGAGAGACATCACGCCGGGCAGCGCCATGTCGATGCGGGCCAGGTCGGCGTCGAGCAGAGCAACGTAGCCGGAGAATTCCTGACCGAGGGTAATCGGGGTGGCATCCTGCAGGTGGGTGCGCCCGATCTTGACGATGTCGGCGAAAGCTTTTGCCTTTTGGTCGAGCGTGTCCCGCAGTTCGCGGACGGCGGGAAGAAGTTTGTGCACGACGACTTCGGCCGCAGCGATAGACATGGCGGTGGGGAACGTGTCGTTCGAGGACTGCGACATGTTGACGTCGTCGTTGGGGTGAACAGGCTTTTTCGACCCCATCTCGCCGCCGGCCATTTCGATCGCGCGGTTGGAGATGACCTCGTTGGCGTTCATGTTGCTCTGAGTGCCGGAGCCGGTTTGCCAGATGCGCAGGGGGAAATGGTCGTCGAGATTTCCGGTGATGACTTCATCGGCCGCCTGTCCGATGAGCTTGGCTTTGTCCGCCGCCAGTTTGCCGAGATCCTGATTGACGAGGGCACAGGCTTTTTTCAGCACCCCGAGGGCGCGGATCAGTTCGCGCGGTTTGGTGTCGTCCCCAATGTCAAAGTGTAGGAGGGAACGGGCGGTCTGGGCGCCGTAGTAACGGTCGGAAGGAACTTCAATGGTTCCCATGCTGTCGGTTTCTTGGCGGATTTTCATGGGCGGGCTAGCAAAGGCAGAGCTTGCGGGTTTCTTCGATCAGAACGTGGGCAATGGGTGCATCATGTAGGTTGCGCACTAATTTCCATGCTGTTGTAAGGCAGTCCGCAAGATGGATCCAAGATCATCTTTCAGTATGACCACGATGGTCGGAGGGCGTCACGGCCGGAATCTTCCCCTCGGAAATCGGTGACGTTGATCGCATCCGGCTTTCCCTCTGACCCAATAACGAAACTTCCCCGGTTTTTCCGGAGGGCTGCTTGTCACGGAAAGTCACGGTGGCTTGCCTGGGCGGGTGCCTTATCTTCTCCTGTCCGTAGCCGCCGCGGCCGCGTTGTCCAGAGCAGGGCAAAAAAACGGGGCGGCCAAAGTGGCCGCCCCGTTGTGAGTTGGGTTGAGACGGGACTTAGTAGTCCATGCCGCCCATACCGCCCATGCCGCCGCCGGGCATGGCCGGGGCTTTCTCCTTGTCGGGGATCTCGGTGACGAGAGCCTCGGTGGTGAGGAGCAGGCCACTGATCGACGCGGCATTTTGCAATGCGCTGCGGGTCACCTTGGTCGGGTCGACCACGCCGGCTTTGACCAGGTCTTCGTAGTTGCCGGTGGCAACATTGTAGCCTTCGTTGCCTTTGCCCTTCTTGACTTCTTGCACGATGAGCGCGCCTTCGAGGCCCGCGTTGTCGGCGAGTTGGCGGAGCGGGGCCTCGACCGCGCGGTGCACGATTTGGGCTCCGATGGCTTCATCACCTTCGAGCTTGAGGTTGGCCAGCGCCTTCTGGGCCCGGATGAGGGCGACGCCGCCGCCGGGAACGATGCCTTCCTCGACCGCCGCACGGGTGGCGTGGAGGGCGTCTTCGACGCGGGCTTTCTTCTCCTTCATCTCGGTCTCGGTCGCGGCGCCGACATTGATCACGGCAACACCGCCGGCCAACTTGGCGAGGCGCTCCTGGAGCTTCTCGCGGTCGTAGTCCGAGGTGGTTTCCTCGATCTGACGTCGGATCTGGGCGACACGGCCCTGGATGTCTTTGCTCTTGCCTTCACCTTCAACGATGGTGGTGGCTTCTTTTTCGACCACGATGCGCTTGGCTTTGCCGAGGTCGTCGAGGGTGATGCTCTCGAGCTTGATGCCGAGGTCTTCGGTGATGCAACGGCCGCCGGTGAGGACGGCAATGTCTTCGAGCATGGCCTTGCGGCGGTCGCCGAAGCCGGGGGCTTTGACCGCGCAGACCTGCAGGGTGCCACGGAGCTTGTTGACCACGAGGGTGGCGAGGGCTTCGCCTTCGACGTCTTCCGCGATGATGAGGAGCGGACGGCCGCCTTTGGCCACCTTCTCGAGCAACGGAAGGAGGTCCTTCAAGCTGCTGATTTTCTTCTCGTGGATGAGGATGTAGGCGTTTTCGAGAATGGCTTCCATCGCCTCCGCGTTGGTCGCGAAGTAGGGCGAGAGATAGCCTTTGTCGAACTGCATACCTTCGACCACGTCGAGGGTGGTTTCGATCGACTTGGCTTCTTCCACCGTGATGGTTCCATCCTTGCCGACCTTCTCCATCGCATCAGCGATGATCTGGCCGATGGTTTTGTCCCAGTTGGCCGAGACGGTCGCGACCTGCGCGATTTCACTGCTGTCGGAGACCTTCTTGGAGATCTTGCCGAGTTCGGCCACCACGGCCGCGACGGCCTTGTTGATGCCGCGTTGGAGCGAGGTCGGGTTGGCCCCGGCCGTCACGTTCTTGAGGCCTTCGCGATAGATCGCTTCGGCCAGCACGGTGGCGGTGGTGGTGCCGTCGCCGGCGATGTCGGACGTCTTCGACGCGACTTCGCGGACGAGTTGGGCGCCCATGTTTTCGTAGGGATTCTCGAGCTCGATCTCCTTGGCGACGGTGACGCCGTCCTTGGTGATGGTCGGACTGCCGAATTTCTTGTCGAGGATGACGTTGCGTCCGGACGGCCCGAGGGTCGCCTTGACCGCCCTGGCCAGTTTCTCGACGCCACGGAGCAGGCTGTGCCGCGCGGCTTCATCGAATTCCAATTGTTTAGATGCCATAATGGTAGTTCTAAGTTTCTAAGTTTTTGAGAGTTAAGTGATGCAGTGTTTAGCTGAGGACGCCGAGGATGTCGTCTTCGCGCATGATGAGGTAGGACTTGTCGTCCACCTTGATTTCGGTGCCCCCGTATTTGCTGAAGAGCACTTTGTCGCCGACTTTGACCACAAAATCGATTTTTTTGCCGTTGTCGTCCGATTTACCGGTGCCGATGGCGACAATTTTGCCCTCTTGGGGTTTTTCCTTGGCGGTATCAGGAATGATAATCCCGCCTTTGACTGTTTCCTTCTCGTCGAGCGGCTCAACGAGCACGCGGTCGCCGATAGGCTTTAATTTAGCTGCCATATATTTGGGTTCTTACCTCCGTTGGTTGGTTTTGGGTTGTTGAAGGCGCGGACGGACACTCGTTCGCCCGCGCGGGTTCAAAATTTTGGCTCGGTCAGGGTTTCTTGTCCTCGTCGACCATTTCGAATTCGGCATCGACGACGTCTCCCTCTTTCTTCGCGCCGCCATGGCCCGAGGCATCGGGTTCGGTTCCCGTGGCGCCGTCTTGTGACGGTGGCGGGGCTTGCTGGGCTGAAGCTTGCTTGTAAAGTTCGCTGCTCACTTCCTGGAATTTGGCTTGGAGGGCGTCGGCGGCCGACTTGATTGCCTCGGTGTCCGACCCCTTGAGCGCGTCGCGCACCTTGGTCACGAGATCTTCGACCTCCTTCTTGAGGTTGCCGGGAACTTTTTCACCGAGATCCTTGAGCTGTTTTTCACATTGGTAGGCTAGTGAGTCGGCGTTGTTGCGCGCCTCGACACCTTCCTTCGCCTTGGCGTCGTCCGATGCGTGTGCCTCTGCCTCCTTCTGCATTTTGTCGATTTCTTCTTTGGAGAGTCCGCTCGATCCGGTGATGGAGATTTTCTGCTCCTTGCCTGAACCGAGGTCCTTGGCCGAGACGTTGAGGATGCCGTTGGCGTCGATGTCGAAGGTTACCTCGACCTGCGGGACGCCGCGCGGGGCGGGCGGGATGCCGTCGAGATGAAAGGTGCCGAGTTGCTTGTTGTCCTTCGCCATGGGGCGCTCGCCTTGGAGCACCTTGATTTCGACCCCAGGTTGGTTGTCGGCGTAGGTGGAAAACACATTCGACTTTTTGGTCGGAATAGTGGTGTTGCGCGGGATCATCGGCGTGGCAATGCCGCCGGCGGTCTCAATGGCCAAGGTCAACGGGGTCACGTCGAGCAAGAGAACGTCTTTCACGTCGCCCTTGAGCACGCCGCCCTGGATCGCCGCGCCGATGGCGACAACTTCGTCCGGATTCACCCCGCGGTGAGGGTCGTGTCCGATGAGATTTTTGGCGGTCTCGATGACTTTGGGCATGCGGGTCATGCCACCGACCAGTACGAGTTCGTCGATTTCGTTTTTGCCCAGCTTGGCATCATTCAAGCACGCCTCAACCGGCTTGATCGTGCGGGTGAAGAGGTCGTCGGTCAATTGCTCGAGTTTCGAGCGGGTCAGTTTTTTCTGGATGTGCTTCGGGCCGCTCGCGTCGGCGGTGACGAAGGGCAGGTTGATCTCGTATTCTTGCGCCGAAGAGAGGGCGATTTTGGCTTTTTCCGCCTCCTCTTTGATCCGCTGCACGGCGTCGGGTTGTTTGGAGAGGTCGATCCCGGAGTCCGCTTTGAATTCCGCCATGATCCAGTCCATGATCTTGTGGTCCCAGTCGTCGCCGCCGAGGTGCGTATCGCCGTTGGTTGCTTTGACCTCGAAGACGCCGTCGCCGATTTCAAGAGCCGAAATGTCGAAGGTGCCGCCGCCCAAATCGTAAACCGCAATTTTTTCGTCCTTCTTTTTGTCCAAGCCGTAGGCAAGGGAGGCTGCGGTTGGCTCGTTGATGATGCGCATCACTTCGAGGCCCGCGATCTTGCCGGCGTCCTTGGTCGCGTTGCGTTCCGAGTCGTTGAAATAGGCTGGGACGGTGATGACCGCCTTGGTGATTTTCTCGCCAAGTTTGGCTTCCGCGTCGGATTTGAGCTTGGCCAGGATCATCGCACTGATTTCCGGAGGGCTGAACGTTTTCTTCTGCCCATTGACCTCGAGTTCGATGTGGGCGTCGCCGTTGGAGGCCTTGACCAGCTTGTAAGGAACGCGTTTGTCCTCGTCCTTGAGTTCGTCGAATTTGCGCCCCATAAAGCGCTTGACCGAGAAAACGGTGTTGGTCGGGTTGGTCACGGCTTGGCGCTTGGCGGCTTGGCCGACGAGGCGTTCGCCGTTCTTGGCGAAAGCGACGACGGACGGCGTGGTCCGCGCGCCCTCGCTGTTTTCCAGCACAACAGGCTCCCCGCCTTCCATCACAGACATGCAGGAATTGGTCGTGCCGAGGTCGATACCGAGGATTTTGCTCATAAAATAGGTCTAGTTGAAAATTGAACAAAAGAATATAGCAGGATCGGTGCCAGAGGGAATGAGGAAGGTATAAATGACGGACCGCCAGCGGCTTATGTAAAGTAAGCGCTAGATCACCCGGATTCACTTATGGGTCAATATGGCGCAATGAGTTTCGATCGAGACAATCAGTGTGACACAATGACACATACAATGAACCGAAGCAAGAGAGATCCGCGTTCGGTCCGTCTTGCTCTTTTCGGGGAGTATTTCTTCGAAGGTTAGGCCACCTCCAACCCAGCGGTTGGCCCACTCGATCAGGCTGCGCTGCTTTCGCTGGCCAACGGCGGTCATTTTGTTTGCAATGATCAAGCAATGAGCAAATCGGAAAATGTCCGGCAGGTGGAAGCTACCAACGCCGAGTATCTGGCGAACTTTGACCCAAATCTAGGCAAGCTGCCGACTCCCCCGGCTCGGAAGTTTGCCATCCTGACCTGCATGGACGCACGGATGGATCCCGCGAAATTCGCCGGTTTGTCCGAGGGCGACGCGCACGTCATCCGCAATGCTGGCGGCCGGGCGAGTGATGATGCCATCCGCTCGCTGGTCATTTCTTACAAGCTGCTCGGGACGAAGGAATTTTTCGTTATCCACCACACCGACTGCGGCATGGCCCTCTTCAACAACCAGATCATGGGTGACTTGCTTTCGCAGAGTCTCGAGCAGGCGGTGGTCGACGAGAACGGTTGGCGTGACGTGGGGCAGGGGCCCGGTTCACCGGATGGCGGCAAAATCGACTGGCTCACTTTCACCGACGCTCGCGAGGCGGTGATCGATGATGTGAAGAAGATCCGCCACCACCCGTTGATTCCGAAGAATATTCCAATTTATGGTTATCTTTACGATGTGCGGTCCGGGAAGCTCGAGGAGATCGCGCAAGCGACGGAGATCGGAAAGGCGGTTTGAGGATATTGCGGCGGTCTTGGACGGCCGCAACAAAATCAGAAAGTTCAGGCACGGCGGCGCCCCGGTCTCAGGCCCGCATTTTGACCAGCAGATCCCCGGCGTCGACGGCATCGCCACTGGCCACGAAAAGTTCGTCGATCGCGCCGTCGCACGGCGCGTAGATGGTGGTCTGCATCTTCATCGCTTCCATGGTGAGGATTTTATCGCCCTTGGCCAATTTGGCCCCCGTGCCGTGGTCGAGGTTGGTGATCATCCCGGGGATGGGTGCGCCGATTTCGAGCGGCTTGGCGGCGTCGGCCTTGCGGCGGACTTTCTTGGTGGTTTGGAGCGATTTGTCGGTGATGGTGACTTCACGCGGCATGCCGTTGAGCTCGAAAAACACGATACGGTGGCCGTCTTTGTCGACCGGGCCGAGGTTGACCAGCTTGATGAAAAGGGTTTTCCCCTGCTCGATTTCCACCGCGATTTCCTCGCCGGGTTTGAGTCCGTAGAAAAATGCCGGGGTGGGCAGGACGCTGACATCCCCGAATTCGCGCGCGAATTTGTTGAAGGCGGCAAAGACATCTGGATACATGAGGTGGCTGTAGAGTTCGTCCTCGTCGGGTGCGTGCTTGAGCTTCGCCGCAAGTTCCTTGCGCACGGCGGGGAGGCTGACCTTCGCGGCGCGTGCCGGCTTGGCTTTTGCTTTGCCGAGGACGGCTTTGACCACGTCCTTCGGCCATCCGCCGATGGGTTCGCCCAATCCGCCGGCCAGCATGTCTTTGACTGATTCGGGGAAGGGCGTGCCGGGCGGGAGATTGGGGACGTCGGCCGGCTTGATGCCGCGGGTAAAAAGAAAGAGAGCCATGTCACCCACCACTTTGCTCGACGGCGTGACCTTGACGATGTCGCCGAAGAGCTGGTTGACCTCGGCGTAGCAGCGGGCGATTTCCGGCCAGCGGTGGGCGAGGCCCATCGAGGCAGCTTGCTCCTTGAGGTTGGTGAACTGTCCGCCCGGCATTTCATGCAAATAGACCTCGGCGCTGCCGGTGCGCGGGGCGGTATCGAAAGGGGCGTAGAAGGTGCGGACCCGCTCCCAGTAGTCGGCAAATTCATTGAGCGTGTCGAGGTCGAGGCCGCTGTCCTGCGGCGCGTGTTGGAGAGCAGCGACGAGGCTGTTGAGATTGGGCTGGGAGGTCGACCCGGACATCGAGCTGATCGCGGAGTCGACGACGTCCGCCCCCGATTCGATGGCGGCCAGCACGGAGGCGGCATTGACGCCGCTCGTGTCGTGGGTGTGGAAATGGAGCGGCAGGTCGGTCTCGGCACGGAGAGCTTTGAGCAAGGCGCGGGCCGCGAAAGGACGGCAGAGGCCGGCCATGTCCTTGATCGCCATAAAATGCGCCCCCATCTTTTCCAGTTCCTTGGCCAGCTTCACGTAGTATTTGAGCGAATACTTGGTGCGGCGGGGATCGACGATGTCGCCGGTGTAGCAGATGGTGCCTTCGCACACGGCGTTCGTCTCCCGGACGGCTTCCATGGCCGCGCGCATGTTCGAGAGGTCATTGAGCGAATCGAAGATGCGGAAAATATCCATGCCGCTTTCCGCCGCATGGCGGACAAAACCGGCCACCACGTTGGGCGGATAATTCGAATACCCCACCGCGTTGGAACCGCGGAAGAGCATCTGGAAACAAATGTTGGGGACTTTTTTGCGCAGGGCGCGGAGGCGTTCCCACGGGTCTTCGCGCAGGAAGCGCATGGCGGCGTCGAAAGTGGCGCCACCCCACATTTCGAGGCTGAAGAGTTCCGGGGTGCGGCGGGCCACGGCGTCGGCGACAAGAAGCATGTCGTGAGTGCGCACGCGGGTGGCGAGGAGGGACTGGTGGGCGTCGCGGAAGGTGGTGTCGGTGAAGAGGGCACGCTTCTGCCGGCGCGTCCACTCGGCAAATTTCTCGGGTCCGAGCTTGAGCAATTGCTGGCGGCTGCCCGCTGGCGGGTCCACGCGCAGATCGACGCCGGGCAGCGGCGCGGGAGCCAGACGGGAAGGCGGGCGATACCCTTTGGCCTCGGCATTCCCGTTAATCGAAACATCGGCGAGGAACTGCATCAACTTGGATGCACGGTCACGGCGCGGCTTGAATTCAAAGAGGGCCGGGGTTTTGTCGATGAAGGTGGTGGTGGCGTCGCCCGAGCGGAAGACGGGGTTGGTCACCACATTCTCGAGGAAAGGCATGTTGGTCTTCACGCCGCGGATGCGGAACTCGCGCAGGGCGCGGTGCATGCGGTCGAGGGCGACCGGGAAGGTCTGGCCGGACGTGGTGATCTTGACCAGCAACGAGTCGTAAAACGGCGTGATCGTGCTGCCGGTCGTGCCCATGCCCGAGTCGAGGCGCACGCCGAAGCCGGCGGCACTGCGGTAGGTGACAATCTTCCCGTAATTCGGGGTGAATCCGTTGGCCGGGTCCTCCGTGGTCACGCGGCATTGCACGGCAAAGCCGTTGCGCGGGATGGCCTCCTGCGCGGGCAGGGCCAATTCGGGGCCGTGCAGGCGCGCTCCCGCCGCGACGAGGATCTGCGAACGCACGAGGTCGATGCCGGTGATTTGTTCGGTCACGGTGTGCTCGACCTGAATGCGCGGGTTCATCTCGATGAAGAACCATTCGTGGCGGTCGTAGTCGTAGAGGAATTCGACCGTGCCCGCGTTGTTGTAACCGATGCCCCGGGCGATTTTGACCGCCGCGTCGCAGAGATCGGCGCGGACTTCGTCCGGCAGATTGATCGACGGAGCCACCTCGACCACCTTCTGGTGGCGGCGCTGCACCGAGCAGTCGCGTTCGTGCAGGTGAAGAACGCTGCCGTGCGCATCGCCGAGGATTTGCACCTCAATGTGCTTGGCTCGCGGGACATATTTTTCGAGAAAGACGGCGGGGTTGCCGAAGGCGCGACCCGCTTCGCTGCGGGCCTCGTCAAGAAGCGCGACGAGATCGCCTTCCTTGCGGACCACGCGCATGCCGCGTCCACCGCCCCCGAAGGCCGCTTTGATGATGAGCGGGAAGCCGATTTTTTTCGCGACTTTGATCGCCTCGGCGCGGTTGTCGACGGCTTCCTCCGTTCCGGGGAGGACGGGAACGCCGAGTTTGATCGCCAGAGCGCGCGCGGCGGTTTTGTCGCCCATCATTTCGAGCAACTCCGGTCGCGGACCGACGAAGGTGAGGCCAGCGTCTTGGCAGGCGCGGGCGAAATGGGCGTTTTCGGCGAGAAAACCGTAGCCGGGATGGATCATGTCCACCCCGCGATCGAGGGCCAGCCCGATAATGCTTTGAATGTCGAGATAAGCCCCGACCGGGCCTTTGCCGCGGCCCACGACGTAAGCTTGGTCGGCCTTGAATCGGTGGATGGAGAAGCGGTCTTCCTCCGCGTAGACCGCAATGGTCCGCATATGGAGCTCGTTGGCGGCCCGGAAAACACGGATGGCGATCTCGCTGCGGTTGGCCACGAGCAGGGTCTTCCCGGTGACGTCGAGAAAGGGGTGATCGGTGGATGGGGATACTTTTGCCATGATCGCATCGGGGGCTTTCCGCCTCGGGCGGAAACCTAATCGGCCCGATGCCGGCGATAAAGCACTCTTTGGGCGGTTGGGAAGGAATTTGTCCCGTGGCAGACGCTGAGAGTCTTGTCCCTCCAAGCGCGATGATTTATGGAAGGGAGCTCCGCAGGAAGAACGTCATGAAAAAGCAAAAACCTCTCGTTGGCATCATCATGGGCAGCAAGTCGGATTGGCCCACCATGAAAAACGCTGCCGAGGTGTTGGCCAAGCTGGGCATCCCGCATGAGAAGCGCATTGTCTCGGCCCACCGCACCCCAGATCTCATGGCGACCTACGCCAAGATGGCGCGTGGGCGCGGCATCCAGGTGATTATTGCCGGTGCGGGCGGTGCGGCTCATTTGCCCGGCATGGTGGCGGCGCATACCAATCTGCCCGTTCTCGGTGTTCCGGTCCGGAGCCGCGCGCTCCAGGGCCTCGATTCGCTGCTTTCCATCGCGCAAATGCCCGCGGGCATTCCGGTCGGCACCCTGGCCATCGGCGAGGCGGGGGCGACCAACGCCGCACTCCTCGCGGCGTCGATTTTATCCCTCGGCGATGGGCGGGTGCACCGGGCGCTGGAAAAATTCCGGGCGCGGCAGACCAAAAGCGTCCGGGCACCAGGCCAGTTGCCGTCATGAGCGGTGTTCTCGCTCCGGGCAGCCGTATCGGGTTGATGGGCGGCGGGCAACTCGGGCGCATGTTCATCCTCGCGGCGCGAAGCATGGGCTACCGGGTGAGCGTTTTTGTCCCGGAGGATAGTTCACCGGCGGGGCAGGTGGCCGACGAGGAAACCACGCGCGACTATCTCGATGAGGAAGCCGTCCGGGCCTTCGCACGGAGTGTCGATGTGCTCACTTTCGAATTTGAAAATATCCCGCAGCAAGCCCTGCAGTGGGCCTCCGAGTATGGCGAGGTTCGTCCGCGCGGTGAGATTCTCCACACCACGCAAAATCGCGCCCGCGAAAAGGAGTTCCTCGCCGCCGCCGGGTTTCCTTTGCCGGCCTGGGCGAATGTGGCCACGGCGGAGGACTTGGCGGCGGCGGCACGGCTGACCGGCTACCCCGCTATTTTGAAAACCGCATCGTTCGGATACGACGGGAAGGGCCAGCAGCGGCTGGAATCCGACAAGGATGCGCGGCAGTGCGACCTCTCGGGTGGGCCGTTCGTGCTCGAGGCCAAGGTGCCCTTTGCCATGGAGGTATCCGTCATCGTCGCCCGTGGAAGCGATGGCCAGATGGTGTGTTACCCGGTCTGCGAGAACATGCATCGGAATCACATTCTCGACACCACGGTGGTGCCAGCCCGGGTGTCGCCGGATGTGGCGGGCCGCGCCGAGCAACTGGCCCGGGCCGTGGCCGCGCAACTCCATCTCGTCGGCGTGCTCGCGGTCGAAATGTTTCTTCTCCCCGACGGAACTTTGCTGATCAACGAACTCGCCCCGCGTCCGCACAACAGCGGCCACTTTTCCATCGATGCCTGCGTGACCAGCCAGTTCGAGCAGCAGGTGCGTGCGGTCTGCCAGTGGCCCTTGGGATCACCGGAACTGCTGCGCCCCTGCGCCATGGCCAATTTGCTGGGGGATTTGTGGGCGGAAGGCGAACCGAACTGGGCCGCCGCCACGGCGCTCGGTGAGGTGAAGATCCACCTTTACGGCAAGGCGGAGCCCCGGCCGGGGCGCAAGATGGGGCACCTCACGGCATTCGGTTCCTCTCCCGAAACAGCCCTCGCCCGGGTCATGGCGGCGCGTCATGCTTTGCCGGCCGGGCGCCGAAACTGACCATTGGCACACTGAGGATGGCACAATTCATGCTCGAATATAGTCTCATTCCCTAACGATGGCTTCCATGTTTCAAGAGTATGATCCGGGTGACTTCTACGATGAGATGTTTTCCGGGCCGGGCGAGGTCCGCCCCCACTACGGCAGGCTTTTGCAGAGGGCCGAGGCGCTTTCCGTCGAGGACTTCGACCGCAAGCGCCAGATCGCCGAGCGGTCCTATTTGAACCAAGGGATCACCTTCACGGTCTACAACGACAAGCAGGAAGGCACGGAACGCATTTTTCCCCTCGATCTCGTCCCGCGCATCATTCCCGGTGACGAATGGCGTCACATCGAGCGGGGTCTCAAACAGCGTCTCAACGCGCTGAATGCTTTTCTTCACGACATCTACCATGAGCAGCGCATCGTGAAGCAAGGGGTTATTCCCCTCGAAATCATCCGCAGCGCGAAGCATTTCCGTCCGGAATTTATGGGCTTCGATGTCCCGAAGAACATTTACATCCACGTCTGCGGGACCGACCTGATCCGCGACCGGGACGGACGCTATTTGGTACTGGAAGACAACGCCCGCTGTCCGTCCGGCGTTTCCTATGTTTTGGAGAGCCGCATGACCATGAAGCGAGTCTTCCCACAATTGTTCGCCCAATATGGGGTGCGTCCGGTCGATCGTTATGCGCAGGACTTGGTCGACGTCCTCCACCATGTGGCGCCGGCCAGCGCGGCGGGCGATCCGACCACGGTCTTGCTCACCCCGGGCATCCACAACGCCGCTTATTTCGAGCACTCCTTTCTCGCGCGGTCCATGGGGATCGAGATTGTCACCGGGGCGGACCTTTTGGTGCAGAACGACAGGGTGTTCATGAAGACGACGAAGGGACTCAAGCCGGTGCACGTCATTTATCGGCGGATTGACGACGACTTCCTCGATCCCAAAGTATTCCGCCCGGATTCCCTTCTCGGTGTGCCCGGCCTGGTCGAGGCTTATCGCAAAGGCAATGTCAGTCTGGCCAATTCGATCGGCACCGGGGTGGCCGACGACAAAGTCGTCTATTACTACGTGCCGGCCATGATCAAATTTTATCTCGGCGAAGAAGCTATCCTGCCCAACGTGGAAACCTTCCTCTCCGCGGTGGACTCCGACCGTAAGTATATTTTGGACAATCTGGAAAACCTTGTCGTCAAGTCGGCCAACGAAAGCGGTGGCTACGGGATGCTCATCGGTTCGCAGGCGACGAAGGACGAAATCGGGCATTTCCGCCGCATGATCCAAGCCGACCCGCGCAACTTCGTGGCCCAGCCGGTCATCTCGCTGTCCCGATCACCCGCTTGGTGCGACGGCTCGATGCAAGGGCGGCATATTGATCTGCGGCCCTTCATCCTCTGCGGTGAAGAGGTGCGGATCGTTCCCGGAGGATTGACCCGTGTGGCCATGCGTGAAGGTTCGCTTGTGGTCAATTCCTCGCAGGGCGGCGGGAGCAAGGACACGTGGGTCTTAGATGGAGACACCGGGCCATGCTGAGCCGCGTGGGAGATTCCACTTACTGGATGGGCCGCTACATTGAGCGGGCCGAGAACAATGCGCGCCTGCTCGATGTTAATGTCCAGATGTTGCTCGATTTCGAGAGCCGCGGCGTGGAAACAGAGCGCCAGTTTTGGGGGCCGATCCTGAGCACATTGGAAGACACCGAACTTTTCAACCAGCTGCACGAGGAGTTCACCGCGGCAGCCGTGCTCGACTATGTCACCTTCGAGCGGCGCAACCCGAACTCGATCCATTCGTGCATCAATCATGCGCGCGAGAATGCGCGTGCGGTGCGTGACCAGATCTCGAGCGAGATGTGGGAGCAGATCAACGCGCTTGGGCTTTACTTCCGCGACGGCTCCGCCGCACGCGACTTCCGGGCGAATTCCCACGAGTTTTACGATAAGGTGACCTTTGCCTCGCAGCTCATTCAAGGGGTGACCGACACGACCATGACGCACGGTGAAGCATGGCGGTTCGTGCAGGCCGGAAAATTTATCGAAAGGGCGGACAGCACGACACGCATTCTCGACCTGAAATACCACATTCTTCTCCCGGGCAGGGAGCAGGTGGGGGGCAACGTCGACATCTCGCAATGGATGTCTGTTCTGCGTTCCTGTAGCGGTATGGAGGCCTATTTGAAAATCCGCCAGGGCGATGTGACGCCATGGGGAGTGGCCAGTTTTCTCGTTTGCCACGCCGAGTTCCCGCGCTCCATCCGGTTCTGCGTCGATCGCCTCGATGAAGTCCTCCATCTCGTTTCGGCCACCGGAGAGGGCCGTTTTCGCAACGAGCCGGAGAGGCTGTCCGGGTTGCTCCGTTCGCAACTCGACTACGCCACGCCCGACAGCATCTTCCGTCACGGGCTGCATGAGTACCTCGATGGTGTGCAGGAGCAGTTAATCAGGTTGGATCTGGCCTTTCATGACACCTATTGCGCGTATTGACGGTCCCGGATGGACCTCTCCATAGCCTCCGAATGACGGAACTGACTTACGCCGCCATCGTGACCGGACCGGGGGGAGCCTTTATGACGCACAAACTGCTTTGTCGCCTTGTCCTAACCTGTTCATTTGGCTCCATGCGCTGGGTATTCCTCCTTCTCGTTCTCTTTTTGACGTCTTGCGCCTCCACGCCTGAGCCCGAGGTCAGAGTGGCCGAACCGGTCAAGACAATCGACATTCGCAGCTGGCCCCCGGGTCTGGTCGTCGAACTCAATGGTGAATACGTCGGAACCACCCCTCTGGCCTTGGTGGTCAAGACCACGAGGTACGGAGTTTGGACGGCCGACTACAGCCGTAGCTTCAGCCCCATCGTTATGCGGGTCAGTACTCCCGACGCTTCGGGGTGGGAGCAAAAGGTCTGGTATCCTGGAGACCGCATTCCGTCCCGTGTTCTTTTTCGCATTCCCGGCGCAACGAAGCGTCTTGTCGTCAATTAACGCTGGATGTCCCGAAGCGGGGTGGACCTCGCTCGCCGGCAGGAAACAAGAAGTTCAAGCCAAGGGTCGATCGCCGGCATGGTGGGCTCGAGCATCGGGCCCTCGTTCTTGCCGGTTATAGACCCTTCGCTGCGGTCGACGGCGCGTCAAACGGCTGGCCTCCGGCCATCAGTCTCTGTTTAATCCGAACCGTGTGGTCGTCTTCCTCCTCTCTCCCGGGCAGTGATTTGGTTTAAACCTCTCCGAGTGACACCATGGTTCACCCCTAAAAAGCCTCTTTTCCCCCGTTGACCATGTCTGCCACCCCTCCCAAAGCGAACGACGAACTCGGCCTGACCGAGAAAGTCGGCTACGGGGCAGGGGACTTTGCCTCCAATCTTTACTTCCAGTTTTTCAACCTCTTCCTGCTCTATTATTATACGGACGTCTTCGGATTGGATCCGATCTCCGTTGGCACGATGTATTTGATCGCGAACTTTTGGGATGCGGTCAACGACCCGATGATGGGCGCCCTGGCTGACCGGGTGCAGACCAAGCAGGGAAAATACCGTCCTTTCCTGCTTTGGTGCGCGCTGCCCTACGGGTTGCTCGGCTACGCGATTTTCGCCAATCCGGATTTGGGGGAAGTCGGTAAACTGGCCTACGCCTACACGACGTTTATTGCGTTCAAGATGATCTACACGGCGATCAACGTGCCGTATTCCGCTTTGATGGGGGTCATCTCCCCGAAGGAGAAAGACCGGATGTCGCTGGCCACCTATCGCTTTCTCGGGGCTTTTGGTGGCGGCTTCATTATTTCACTGATGGTCCGGCCTTTAGTGAAATTCTTTGGCGGCGACGATGAGGTGGTCGGCTTTCAGGCCACCATGGCGGTCTTCGGAGTGCTCTCCATTGTCTTTTTTCTGCTGACTTACGTGACGACCCGCGAGCGGGTTGCCCCGCAGCTGAACCAGAACGTGAGTGTGATGGAAGACCTCCGGTTGCTGGTCCGCAATATCCCCTGGATTATCATGCTGGCGGCCGCGGTTTGTACTTTGGCCAGCGTGGCAGTCCGCGGGGCAGTCACCATTCATTATTTCAAATACTATGTGGGGAACAGCGAGCAGTCGGTCTTCAGTCTCGGCCAAGCGGGGAGCGCTTTCTTTCTTAATTTTGACGTGACCACCATGTTCCTCTCCAGCGGCATGCTGGCTTTCATTCTGGGGGTCACCTTCTCGGGTGCGCTTGGCCGTCTCCTCGGCAAGCGTAATGCCTTGGCTATTCTCACTTTGGCCAATGGGCTGGCCATCATCGGTTTCTTTTTTATTCCGCCCGAGAAAACCGTGCTGATGTTCGGGGTTAATCTGCTGGCCAACTTGCTGGCTGGTCCCACCCCGGCTTTGGTCTGGGCGCTTTACACCGATGTGGCGGACTACGGGGAATGGAAGTTCGGCCGTCGCGCCACCGGGCTGGTTTTCTCCGGGGCGATGTTCGCCCAAAAGATGGGCCTGACCATTGGTGGTACCATCTCCGGTTGGATCCTCGGGTTTTCCGGATTCGTGGCCAATGAGGAGCAAAGCCCGGAGTCCTTGATGGGCATCCGCATCATGTTTTGTCTCATTCCCGGAGCCTTGGCTCTGCTCAATGGCGTGATCATTATTTTCTACCCGCTCAATACGGCCAAGACCGAGGAAATGCATCGCGAGCTCCAACGTATGCGCGAGGAGGCGGCTTGAAGCCGAGGAGTTCTGTGCCCGAGAGTTGGGCAAGTTGGAGAACGAAATGTTGAGCTGCCTGACGGGCAAAACTTCACGACCGCAGCGTCCATCCCAAGTCCGTCGGTGGTCTAAGAAGAATGGGAAAAAACAGCCCGGTGACCGGAAGTGATGGGGAGGAGGTGCTGTTTCCATCGCCTCTCTCGTTGATCTGCTATGGTCTAGAAGGGTTAAAGAGGCAGCTATTACTATTTATGACAGGCGCTAGATTCGCTTTTTTGTTTTAATCTGCTATATCTGCAAAATCATTGAAGCCCTTGGTCGCCTTTACAGAGAGAAGCCCTCTTGCCGCACAGGTTGCGGCTTTTTTGTTGCATGGTCAGAAAGGCAATCCGATCGATCTAGGCGATACGTTGGTTCTCATTCCCACGGCGGGGGCCGGCCGGGCCATCCGGCGCGAGCTTTCCAAAGAGGGCGTTCTTTCCCCGCAGTTCAGCCTGCCGATGGATGCCTTGGTGCCGAGGAACCTTCCGGTGGCGAGTCTCCTGGAGCGTGAGGCAGCCTGGGCCACATTGCTCAATCCGGACGATCGGCAAAGATTCCAGTCGCTCGTTCCCCTGATTGTTGCTCTCGATTCGCCGGACGACCGCTTTGGAGTGGCAGAGCGTCTTTGCGGCGTCTGCGACCAACTGGCGGAAGCTGGCCTCGCCCCCGCTTCGCCCAAAGTTGCCGAGGCTTCCAAAGGCGATGACCAGCGTTGGGAGCATTTCGGCAATCTCTACGCCGAGTATCTTGCGGTCCTTTCCAAACACGGATTGCGCGATCCCAACGATGTGCGGATTGAGCAGGCGAAAAATCCATCCGTTCCTCTGGATCTCAAGCGCGTCATCGTCGGCTGCATTCCTGATTTGGCGCCTATCGTGGAGACCTATCTGCAATCACTGGAAAACAAGGGGATTGATGTTGAAGTGTTGGCGTGGAGTCCAGCGGACCAAGTCAATCAACTCGACGCCATGGGTCGACCCGATCTTGAGTGGTGGAGAAGCCACATGCCCGAAATCACGGACGAAATGATCGTGGTCGAAAATGACCCCGCATCTGAGGCCGGTGTTCTCCTGGACCATGCCGCCGAGAGCACAAGCGACGGATATGCGCTGTTCTCGGCCGCGCCTGAAACGACGGTGGCACTTGGTGCCGAGATTGCGCGGCGCAAGGAAGAGGCTTACCTGCCCGAGGGGCGCGCTCTGGCCCAAACCGAGTTCGCCGGAATGCTGATCGGCTACGAGGAGTTGCTGCAGTCCCAAAGTCTGAAAACTTTGCGCTCGCTCCTACAGCGACCCGCCTTCCTCGCTTGGTTTGTGGCGCAAGCAGCCGACAAAAATTTCACAGCTGACGGCGCCTTGGATGCCTGTGATCGACTGATTGCCGAAAAACTTTGCCGCACCGTGGAAGCAGCGCGCAGTTGGCTCGATCATGCCAATGAGCCCAACGCTAAAAGTCGCGATCGTGCCAAATTTGATGAATTGACGCGTCTGATCGTCACCACGGAAAAAATAATGCAGCGCAAACAACCCACCGTGGATTTCCTTGCGGCTGTGGCCGGTCATGCAGGTCGCATCACCGCTGGTTCGATGAAAGCCAAGGAACTTGCGGCCATGGCCGAGGCGCTCGACCAGTTTGCCCAATCTCCCTTGCTGGGCGGCTTGCCGGCCGCAGACCAAAAAGCGGCTCTGCGTGCCGACCTTGGCCGGAAGCGTTTGTTTGCCCCAGCCCCCGATAACGCGGTGGAAATCCAAGGCTGGTTGGAGGCTCCGTGGAGTGCGGCTGCCCTGAAGATCATTGCTGGCTGCCGCGAGGGAGCTTTACCTTCCGGAACCCATGAGGATGCTTTTCTTCCCGATCAGACGAAAAAAAGGCTCGGTCTGGTCTCTCAGGACGCGCGCTTTGCGCGGGATGCCTACTTGCTCTCCTGTCTGATTCATTCCGGATCGCGGGTTCTCTTGGGCACAAGCCGGTTCCGGTCGCAGGGCGAACCGAACCGTCCATCACGGCTCCTCTTTGCTTGTGACGACGAGGAATTACCCCGCAGGTCCCGCCGTCTTCTGCGCCCCTCGCTGCCAGCCAAGCGGAAGGAAAAGAAGGTGTCATGGACTCTTGAATTGCCGGTCCGTGAAAAAACGGTCGAGGCCATCCGGGCCACGGGTTTCAAAAACTATCTGCAATGTCCGCTGAGGTTCTATCTCCAGAATGTCTGCGGCATCCGCGACTTCGACCCTGAGGCCCGCGAAATCAGCCCCCGCGATTTCGGGACCGTTATGCACAAGGTGCTCGAGGAATACGGTGGGAACGAAGCGACGAAGGATCTGGAAGATCCCGCGGAGATCGCGCGCGTCTTCGACCGCAAACTCGACGAGGTTGCCCGGCGATTCTACGGCGAGCTGTTTTCCCCCGTTGTTCTGGTGCAACTCGAGTCGATGCGGGCAAGACTCCGCAGTTTCGCGCCTTTGCAAGCGCAGGCGAGGGCAGATGGCTGGGAGTTCATCGCCACCGAGAAAGCGGTGGGCAAACACGACAAGAAACCGGCGAAGATCGGACCGCTGACTCTGACCGGAACGATGGACCGCGTGGAGGTTAATCACCGCGAGGGTCGGGTGCGCGTCCTGGACTACAAGACATTCGGCAGCGCTACCACGCCGGCGAAGACGCATCTGGCCACCAAGCGGGATCGTCCTGACGTTCCCACGGCGGCCTGCACCTACGATGGGAAATCCGCTTTCTGGAAGGACCTGCAATTGCCTCTCTACCGCTATCTGGTGCCCCACATCTGGGAGGAGCATAAGGACAAGGAAATCGAGGTCGGCTATGTGCTCTTGCCGGCCGATCCCGATGACACGGGCATCGAGATGCTGCCGATGGGCCAAGGCGAATTCGGATCAGCGGTGCAATGCGCGGAGGAGATCGCCTCGCTGGTCTCAAAAGGTGTCTTCTGGCCACCTTCCGAGAAAGTGGACTTCGACAACTTTGCCGACTGGTTCCGCTACTGCAATCCGGAGGAAATCGTCAGCGAACAGACCCGCAAGCGCTTGGGAGGTGCGGCATGAAGCCGATCGTTCGCGAACCACTGCAACGCCGGTTGCTGATTCTTGCCAATGCCGGGAGCGGGAAGACTTACGAGTTGGTGACGCGCTGCATCAAGCTTCTCTCGCTTGAACAACCGCCCGAGGAAATCATCGCCCTGACTTTCACGCGCAAGGCAGCGGCGGAGTTTCTGCAAAAACTTTTCGAAAGACTCGGGGATGCGGCCGATGACGCGAATAAACGCGGGCAACTAGCCCGTGACCTCGGCGTGGCGGAGATTTCCCGCGAACAGTGCGTTGCATGGGTGCACAAACTAATCGACGCCCTGCCCAGGCTATCGATGGGCACCATGGACCAGTTTTTCGGCCGGATCGTTCGGGGGTTTCCCTTGGAGCTAGGCCTGTCGCGCGAGTTCGAACTTCTCGACGATGCAACCCAGCAGGAGAACCTCCGGGTCACGCTGGAGCGGCTTTTCCGCGAGGGCAGCAAAGACAAGAAAGCACTCGGCGATTTGCTGGAGTTGCTCCGGCAGAGCAACCGCAACCGTTCGGGTGCCTCCGCGCTGCGCGATCTGCAGGAAGATATCACCAAACTTCATGCCCAAATTGCCGGACCATCCAAGAACGTGGCATGGGGCGACGAGCACACCATTTGGGCCAAACCCGAAGAAAACCGGTTTCTTTCCGCACCGCCGTTGGCCGAAGTCGCGCCCGCTTTTCTCAAGGAAGTGCTGGGCACGCAGAAAGATGAATTGGGCGACGATTTCCATGCTTACCTCGAGGACATGGTGGAACGTGCCGTTCGTCGCGCTCCCGATGCGGGCCTCGGAACGCATTTGACCGGTTTCTTGGGATATCTTGGCAACAACTGGAAGTTGGTCAAAAAAGAGAACGCCGAAACGCTCAGCTTCGGCCACAAGGGTCGTCTTCTGAGACGCGGTGAGGTTGCCAGGCATTGCGACGAATTGAAGCGCGCCCTCATCGGCGCCGAACTGCGCAGCCGATTGTCCTCTACGGCCGCCGTCCACCGGCTTCTGCGGCGTTACGAGGAGATCTACGAGGAAACGGTGCGCAGCACGGGCGCGCTGACTTTCAATGACGTGACCGAAATCCTCACCGGACACTCGGGCGATCTCAAGGGTTCCATCGCCTACCGGCTCGACAGCCGTCACAATCACTGGCTGCTCGACGAATTCCAAGACACCAGTCGCGCCCAATGGGAAGTGCTCGACCCCCTGGTGTCGGAGGTGATCATGGATCCGAGCGACGAGCGGACCTTTTTCTATGTCGGCGACACGAAGCAGTCCATTTACGGGTGGCGTGGCGGCGACGATCGTCTCTTCCGCGAAATCTTCCGCTACTACAACAAGCACAAGAAAGACCACATCGAGGAAGCCCAGTTGGCTCTGTCCTACCGCTCTGATAAGGCGATCATCGAAGTGGTCAATGCGGTGTTCGACAAAGATAGAGTCGCGGAGTTGGCGTCAGATTTCGATTTGCCCCCCCAGACGGTCGAGCGGTGGAATGAGGGGTGGGTCGAGCATCTAGACCGCGAGGGGAGCGGCCCCGGATATGTTCGTTTGCACGATTTGGCCGCCGATTCCGAGAAAGACGACACAGACGTGATCGACCGCGAACTGGTGAGGCTCCTCACGGAGGAAATCAAACCGATCGAGCGGAATCTCAGTTGTGCGATTCTCACCCGGTCCGGACGCATGGCCGAGCACTATGCCAAGGTGCTGGAGAAGGCTGGCGTCGCGACTGCTACCGAGGGGCGTTTTGTCGTCTGCAAGGCAAACCCGGAAAGCCTCGCGCTCCTTTCAGCTGTGCGATGTGTGGCCTCGCCGGGTGACGGCGTTGCAGAGGCCCACTTTCTCGCGTCTCCTTTCGGAGTCCTTGGTCGCGATCCAGCCGGGTCCATTTCACTTTTTCGCTCGGAGGCCATGGCTTCCGCCTTCGACCGTGGTTTCGCGGCCACCATCCGCGATTGGGTGGACCAAACGCCGGGAATCGACCCGTCGAAAGTCGTCGCGTTCATTGATGCCGCTGCCGAGTTCGACGCCAAACGAAAGCCCGACGATGACTGGAGGAGTTTCAGCAACCATCTGGAACATTACTCGCTGCAGGAAAACGAATCACCGGGCGTTGTCCGCGTGATGACCGTGCACAAAGCCAAGGGACTTGGCATGGATGTCGTCATCCTTCCGGAACTGGGCGGCTACCAATCGCTGAGCCAGCTCAAGCCCTCGGGTATTTCCCTGGTGCGGGATCACGAAGGCAAAGTTTCTTGGGGTCTGGATCTTCCCCCGGCGGAAATGTGCGAGGAAGATGACGAGTTGAGACGTGCTCGGGAGGACATGAAAGCCAACCAAGCCTTCGGTGAACTGTGCGTCTTCTATGTTGCCATGACCCGCGCCAAGCATGCCGTCTATTGCCTGTCTGCAGAGCGTCAAAAGCGCAAGAATGCCGCCCGTTGGCTTATGCGGTCTTTTCCCGCGGGCGCAGACCAAGATGCCGCTCGCGAAGTAGGCGATAAAGAGTGGTTTGCCCGCCTCGAGATGCCAACTTTGGAGCGTCCGGTGATGATTTCCGACCGAAGCATCAACCAGGCCGAAACCCTGAGGCACGCCTCCTCTCCTTCCTCCCACGAGGGAGCAGAAATTCCGGCGGGACTAATCCTCGGTGGCGGTGCCGCGCGTCACCTCGGCACCGAGGTGCATGAATTATTGGCCCAAGTCGAGTGGTTAGGGAATGAACCTGACTATACGGGCGCGACGGCGGAAGGAGCGAAGTTGGTCCGCGAATTTCTGGCCAGCGACCGGGCGCTCGTCATGAAAAAGCCCGGCGAAAACTTCACTCTATGGCGCGAGAGAGCTTTTGATGTCGAGGTCGACGGACGAGCCGTCAGCGGCATCTTCGACCGTGTTCACATCGAGCTGGGCGAAGACGGCAAAGTGGCCTCGGCGCAGATTTACGATTTCAAGACCGACAAAGGAAATGTCGACCTGCCCGAGCGATACAATGACCAGCTGGACGCCTACCGCCAAGCCGTAGCCCTTCTGTTGGGAATTTCAGCGAATAAGGTAGAATCTAAGGCTTTGCGCGTGAGGAGTTAGATGTCCTGTGCCGCGGGCCAATGCGGGACTGAATTCGCGGGTGGCTGAGTGCCGCAGTGCGCGGTGGCCGGAGGAAGTCACTTGGAGAAAAGATCGGTAGGAGCCCAAATACCGATGCATCCTGTATTTGGAGAGATCTGAAATAAAAAGTGCTCGGGGGGGGACTTGAACCCCCATGCCTTGCGGCATACGCCCCTCAAACGTACGTGTCTGCCATTTCACCACCCGAGCGTTATCGCATAGCATAATGATCCCGACGTGAGGTGCAAGTTTTTCAACCCATCGACCGGGATCTCTCCGGGGAAGCGCAGAGCTGCGCTGTCCCGAAAGTGGAACCACGCCGTGGAGTTGAGGCTCCCCGGTGAGGTTTTTCTTTCCTGCCGCGTGACGGTTCTGTAAACCACAAACCGAACGAACGTTTGAACACAGTGGACTTTATTTGGTCAATGCTTACGGGCCAATGCTGGTCCGGATCTTATGAAGAAAAAGTACCTGGTCAGATTGTTCCAACGGCGCCAAAGCGTGCTGGCATTTTTTACCTTGGGCTTACTGTGCGCCGGCACCGCGGAGTCGTTGCAGGCCCATGGTTCGATGCTCGATCCGGTGAGCCGGGTTTACCGGATTTTTCTCGATAACCCGCAGACCCCGCAGAACGATGCAGCGCGTGCCGCTCTGGCCGTCAATGGGACGCAGCCTTTTTACGATTGGAACGAGGTCTCGCGTAATTTGCCAGACTATGACTGGCAGGCCAATGTGCCCGACGGACAACTGGCGAGCGGCGGCCGAGCCAAGTATGCCGGGCTCGACTTGGTCCGGTCTGATTGGGCGGCCACCGCGGTTGAGTCCGGGCCGTATCGATTTGTTTACCACGCAACCACCCCGCATTCGCCCAGCTATTTCCGGGCCTTCATCACCAAGGCAGATTGGGATCCGGAGTCCGCTTTGGCCTGGGCGGATTTCGAGCCTTTGCCGGGGGCGGAGAATGCGGCCTTGCAGGGAAATAATTACGCTTGGGACACCATACTTCCGGAGCGCCAAGGACGGCATGTGGTCTTGGTTATTTGGCAGCGCATTGATCCTGTCGGGGAGGTGTTTTTTTCCGTAAGTGATGTGGTCTTCGGCGCGGACAATGGTTACGGCGGCGGGGCCGTGACCCCCGGCACGGTCTACCAGCCGGAGCCGGAAGAGCCGGTTGGTCCCTGCGGTCAACCGCTCGCGCAATGCCACTGCAACTCTGATTGTTATCTCGAAGCGGCGTTCACCGTGGTGAATTCGTGGTCCGGCGGCTACGTGGCCAACGTCACGGTCCACAACAGGGGCAGCACTGCAGTTAACGGGTGGAGTCTCTCCCTTGATCTCGAGGGCCAGCTTGTCAACTGGTGGAGCGCCATCCTGACGGAGACCGCCGGCACACGGCACACTTTCAGTCCGGAAGCTTGGGCCCAGGAAATCGCCGCGGGCGGAAGTGTAACCTTCGGATTGCAAATTAATGGCGATCCTTCGGCGGGCGCGGCCAATATCGCGGTTAATGGGGTAACGAGCGGCGGCCAAGTGGACACGGGCGGCAACCTCGGCGGTGAGCCACCCAACACCTCGCCCGATCCCGGGGTCGATATCCCACCGGATGAGGCGGAAAGCCTGAGCACGGCGCGGACGCCGGTGCGGCAGAGCGTGGTTGCCTACTTTCCCAGCTGGGGAATTTACGAAAAAGGTTACGAGGTGGCGGATCTCCCGGCCGGGCGGCTGACCCATGTGATTCACGCCTTTGCGCGGATCTCGCCAGAGGGCGAAATGGCAGTCATCGACCCGTGGGCGGACCTCGAGCGCGCGATCGGCCCCGACCGTTGGGACACTCCCTTGCGCGGTAATTTCGGCGCGTATGCACGGCTCAAAGCGGCCCACCCGCACCTGAGAGTTCTCATCGCAGTGGGCGGTTGGTTCGATTCCGGGCGGTTTTCCGAAGTTGCAGCGACTCCCGCGGCCCGCGCCAAATTCGCCGCCTCGGTCCGGGCCTTCTGTTTGCAATACGGCTTCGATGGGGTGGACCTTGACTGGGAGTACCCGGTGGTGGCCACGGACGTGAACCGCAACGTGCGCCCGGAAGACGGTGAGAACTACGCCTTGCTCGCGGGGGCCATCCGCGCGGAATTCGACGCGCAGTCGGCTCTCGATGGCAGGCGCTACGAGATCACGGCGGCAATGCCGGCGGGCTTTGACAAGTTCGAGCGGATCAATCTTGCCGCGCTAGCCGCGCAGCTCGATTTGATCAATCTGATGACTTACGACTTTCACGGTCGGTGGATCGCGACGCAGACCGGGCATAATGCGCCATTGTTCCGGAGCGCGATGGATCCGAATCCCCGCTACAACACGGACGAGGCCGTGCGCGGGTATCTCGCGGCGGGTGTTCCCGCGGCCAAAATCGCTTTGGGGATTCCCGCTTACGGCTACGGCTGGCAGGGAGTCGCGAGCCCGGTTCCGTTCAGTTCCGCCTCCGGTGTCGGGCCGGGCACCCTGTCGGTCGAACCCGGCTTCTACGATTACCGCACGGTGGCCGCCTTGGTGCGGGACAATCCGGGGGCGGAACGCTGGGACGAGGCGGCCGAAGCTTCCTATTTTTACCATGGCGATTTGTGGATCGGCTATGACAGTCCGCGGGCCCTCCGGCGCAAGCTCGAATACGTGCGGGACCTCGGGCTGGGGGGTGTTATGTTCTGGGAGGCCTCCACGGACGTGCGGGCTGACGGAGCGGATTCGCTGATCCGGGTGGCCAGCGAGGCCCTGTCCCAACCGTCCACTTGGCAAGAGTGGACGGAGCGCTGGTGGTCGGTGGAGGAGAGGTTGAACCCCCAACTCGCCGGGGAAGAGGCCGACCCCGACGGCGACGGACTCCTTAATCTGCTGGAGTACGCCGCCGGACGCGACCCGCTCGTCGCGGATGGCGGCTCCGTGCTGGTCGCGAGGTGGGACGGTGAATCCGGCCGCTTCGTCGTGCGTTTCGACAAGTCGCCCGGAGTGTCCGACCTTGCCTACGGCTTTGAGGCCAAAAACGGATCGTTGGGCGGGGAATCGTGGTCCAATGTGTCGTTGGAAGTGCTGACGGATAACGAGGCTGTGTTGGAGGCGGCCGACGTATCCGTGCCGACCGCAGCCGGTTCACGCATGATCCGGCTGCGCGTCACGCGGCAGTGACCAGATCAGACCGGCGCAGCCAGCTCCCGGAGCAGGTGCTGGTGCAGCCGAATGCCGGCCTCGAAACTATCCACCGGAAAATTCTCATCGGGAGCGTGAGCCTTGCAATCGGGGGCGGCGAGGCCGAGGAGGAGGGTATCCGACCCGAGGAGATCGCGGAATTTCTGCACGATGGGAATGCTGCCGCCCTCACGCATGAGAGCGGGCTCTCGACCGAAGGTTCGCTCCAAGGCCCGCCGGGCGGCGCCGCACCAGGGACTTTTCAGGTCCAGCACGTAAGGCATGCCGCCGTGACCGCGCACAATCTCCATTTCAATGCCGGGCGGGAGGAGATTCTGGAGATGAATTTCGACCAGGTTGAGCACGCGGTCCGGTTTTTGCTTGGGCACCAAGCGGAAAGTGAGCTTGGCCGAGGCGGTGGAAGGGAGGACGGTTTTGGTTCCTTCGCCCTGGTAGCCGCTGGTCAGCCCATTGATCTCGGCCGTGGGGCGGATGCCGATGCGCTCGAGACTCGAGTAACCCTCCTCGCCATCGAGCAGAAGAACCCCGGTCTCGCGTTGGTAATCGGCTTCAGTCACCGGGAGCGCGGCCAGCATTTCTCGCTCGGCCGCCGGGATGTTCTCCACATCGTCATAGAAGCCGGGCACCGCGACGCGACCGCGGGGGTCGTGGAGCGCGGCGAGAATTTTGACCAACGCGGCGGCAGGATTGACCACCGCGCCACCGAAAATTCCCGAGTGTAAGTCAGTGACCGGACCGCGCAAAAAGACTTCCATTGCGGCAATGCCGCGCAGGCTTTGGGTCAGGGTGGGATAACCTTCGGCCACCATGCCGGTGTCCGAGATGGCGATGACGTCACACCGGAGATCGTTGCGCCGCGCGCGGATGAAATCATCCAGATGCGTGCTGCCCGTCTCCTCCTCGCCCTCGATGAGGAAGATAAGGTTGACCGGCAGGGTCCCTTCTTCCCGAAGCAAATGCCTGGCGCCGAGAATGTGGGCGAGAATTTGTCCCTTGTTGTCGGTCGAGCCGCGGGCAAAGACGCGTTTGTTGCGGAGGGCCGGTTCGAAGGGCGGGGAGGTCCAGAGATGGAGCGGTTCCGCCGGTTGGACGTCATAATGCCCGTAAATGAGCACGGTGGGCCTTCCCGGCACATGAGGGCCCCGGGCCAAGATCGCGGGGTGGCCGCCGGTTACGCACACCTCGGTCTCGAAGCCACTTTCTCGGAGAAGGGCTTGGAGCCATTGGGCGCAGGCCAGCATGTGAGGTGCGTGGTCGGCTTTGGTCGAAACGCTGGGAAAACGGAGGAGCTCGAATAACAGATCGAGGTCCGTCTTGCCGGAAAAAGAGATAATTGTCTCGTTTGGGGGCATAGCTCTAGATAAGGTGGCGCGGCCCGACTGGCACCACAATTAGTGGTATGTTGGGTTGCCAAGCGCGATTATGGCGCCTAGAGAATGGAATTTGCAGCATTTTCCCCATGTATCTCAAATCTCTTGAACTGGTAGGTTTTAAATCTTTCGTCAACAAGACGCACCTCGAATTTCACGAGGGCATCACTTCGGTGGTCGGCCCGAATGGTTGCGGTAAGTCGAACATTCTCGACGCCATCCGCTGGTGCCTGGGCGAACAATCGGCCAAAGCTTTGCGCGGGGGCGAGATGGCCGATGTCATCTTCAGCGGTACGGACTCGCGGACTGCGGTCGGCATGGCGGAGGTTTCGCTCACTTTCGGCGGTTGTGCCGAGCACCTCGGCACCGAGTGGGAAGAGGTGTGCGTGACGCGCCGTATTTTCCGCGATGGCAAAGGCGAATATTTGCTCAACAAAACGGCCTGCCGTTTGCGGGACATCCATGAATTGTTTATGGATACCGGTATCGGGCGCAGCAGTTACTCGATCATGGAGCAGGGCAAGATCGACCTGATCCTGAGCAGTCGTCCGGAGGACCGGCGTGCGGTGTTCGAAGAAGCGGCGGGCATCACCAAGTTCAAGGCACAGAAACGCGAAGCGCTGCGCAAACTCGAGTACACCGAAGTCAATCTCATCCGCGTCAACGACATCATGCGGGAGGTCAAACGCCAGATCGGCTCACTCCAGCGCCAAGCCGGCAAGGCGCGCCGTTACCAATCACTTTCCACCGACCTCAAGGTTCTCGAGCTTCATTTTGTCCGTCGCCAGCACGACCAGATCACCTCCACACAGAAAGGGTTACAGGACAAACTGAAGTCCCTCGAATCCCGCTGGCTCGAAACCGCCACGGCACTGGAGAACGGCGAAGCGGCGGTGGCGGGCCACCGGGTTCGCCTGACCGACCTCGAGCATCAAGTCGAGGACTCCCGTCAGGCGATGCAATTGATCCGCGACCGGATGGTGCAAGCGCAGAGCCGCGCCTCGCACAACGAGGAGACCTGCGAGCAGTTGGGTCAGAATATCACCCGTTGCGATGAGGAAATCGCCGCCGCTCGCGAGCGTCAGCGCGTGCAACGCGAGGAGATGGGACGCACGGACGTGCAGGTGACGAAAGTGTCCGCGGAACTTTCCGAACGTTCCGCCGCCCTCGACGCCTTGCAGGCCCGCTTGCGCGAGAGTGCCGGACGCCGCGCATCCTCGCAGCACTCGCTCGAGGCCTTGCGGGCCGAAGTTTCGCGGGTGGAAAACGAATCTTTGCGTCTGCAAGGTGAGTTGGCCGGACTCGAGGCGCGGCGTGAGGCCACGCAGAACCGGATTGAGTCGCTGGAGAACGAGGGGCGTCAATTGTTCGAGAGGCAGGCAACCGCCGGCAAGCGCTGGGAAGAAACCGCCGTGCAAGTCGCGTCCGGCACCGAAGCTTTACAGGCCGCCGAGCAAGCGCTCGACCGTGCCGAAGCCGATCTGGAGCGCGGCGAACTCGAGCGCCAGCGCGTCGAGCAGGAAATGGCGGCGGCGCAGCGCACCTTGGACCAGTTCCAATCGCGTTTGGAGGTCCTTGAACAGCTCAACCTGGAAGGCGAGGGTGCGGCGCCCGGGGCGCAGGCTGTGCTGCGCGGCTTGGACCGACCGGAGCATTTCAAAGCGGCCGTGCGCGGCATGCTCGGCAGCTTGCTCCGGGTGGAGTCCGGCTTCCTGCCTGCCATCGAAGCGGCCTTGGGATCGCGGGGTGACACCATTGTGCTGACCGACAAAACGTCGGCGCGCGAAATTCTCGAAGCCCTCTATGAGCACAAACTCGGGCGGGCCAGCGTGGTCAGCCCCAATGGCCATCATTTTCCCGAATCTGGAACAGCACCCGAAGGGTCGCTTGGTTGGGCGGCCGACCGATTGCGTTGCGACAGCGAGGACGTGCAACGCTTGGTTCGTGGTGTGCTCCACGGCGTGGCGCTGGCCACCAATCTCGAGCAGGCGGCGGAACTGCGCGGACGTTATCCCTCGGTCGCCTTCGCCACGCAGCATGGTGAATTGATCGATGCGAGCGGCATCGTGACCGGTGGGCGGGCGGGCGAAGGTGTCACTTCGGCCCTGCAGCGTCGTGACGAAATCGCCACGCTCGGCCAGAAGCTCGCCGTGGTGCAGGGGGAAATGACCCGGCATGAGACGGCGCGGCTTGGTGTTCTGTCCGGCCGCGACGTCCAAAAAGAAGCACTCGAGACAGTCCGGTCCGACGTGCGTGGCAAACAAAACGAGCTGGCCGGGCTGCGCGCCAACCACAGCCTGCTGGAAAAAGAATTACAGGAAGCGAAAACCCGCTCGGGCGCTTTGCAGGAAGAGCGAGAACGTGCCGCGCTGGAACTGGGGACAGCCAAACAAAAGGCGCAGGAGATCGCCGACCGCATTGCGGGCGGACGGCGGCAGGTCGAGGAGTTCAATACCAAATCGGCCGCTGCCATGGAGCAAGCCCAGCGTGAAGCTGGAGAGGAAGAGGTGGCCGCCGAGCAGTTCAACGAACTTCGGGTCCAGTTGGCCACGGCGCGTCAGCTCGAGCAAAGTCTACAGGCCCAGCGGACGCCGATGCTCAGCCGTATCGAGGAACTTGAGGAAACCGTGCGGCAGCGCGACGGGGAAAAGGCTATCGCGGAGGAAAGGATCAAGTTCGTGCTCAAGCAGACCGAGGTGCTGGTCGAGGAAGCAACCACCCGGCAATCCGAACTCGGTGCCAAGCAGGTTGATCTGGATGCGCTGCAAAAAGAACGCTCCAGCCTGCAGGCCGAAGTGCAAAGCGCCGATGAAACTTTACGCCAGCGACGGCGCGAACATGGCGAGATGCAGGAGCAGAAGGGCAAGTTCGAGGTGCAAGCCGCGGAGTTGCGGCTCAAGGCGGAGAATTTGGCCGATGACATTCGTCGCCGGCATCATGTCGAACTCGGCGAGGCCGAACTCGACAGCTATGCGCTGCACTGTGCGGTGCGTGATCATCGCAAGCGGCGCAAAACCAGAGCAACCGAGGGTGAAACCACGGAGGAAGCGGAGGGTGGGGAAGTCCTTGTGGTGGAAGCCGAGGTTGAGTCGACCGGAAAAGCCAAGGAGGCTGAGGTCGAGTGGATCGCGGCCGAACTTGATTGGGAGGAAATTGAAACCTTCGTCAATGAATTGCGCGACAAGCTGGACTCCATGGGACCGGTCAATATCGATGCCATCCAGGAATTCGACGACCTGCTCGACCGCCAGACTTTCCTTGATGAGCAGTTCACGGACTTGACCAAATCGAAGGAAGAATTGCTCGAGGTGATCAAGAAGATCAACGCGACCACCACCGTGCTCTTTGCCGAAACTTTCCTGAAGATCCGCGATAACTTTCGCGAAACCTTCAAAGAGTTATTCGCTGGCGGCAAAGCCGATTTGGTCCTGATGAACGAAGGGGACCCGCTGGAAAGCGGTATTGAGATCATCGCCAAGCCGCCGGGCAAACAGTTGCAGAGCGTGTCCCTGCTCTCCGGCGGTGAGCGCACCATGACCGCGGTGGCGCTGCTCTTCGCCATCTACATGGTGAAGCCCAGCCCGTTTTGTATCCTTGATGAAATGGATGCACCGCTCGACGAGTCGAATATCAACCGTTTCCTCGCCATGCTCGACCGCTTCGTGCAACAGAGTCAATTTCTGGTCATCACGCACAACAAGCGCACCATCTCCCGCGCCGATGTGCTTTATGGGGTGACGATGGAAGAGCAGGGGGTGAGCAAATTGGTCAGCGTGAAATTCACCGACTCCTCGGGCAAGTTCGCCACGTCCAAGGCGCCTCCGCGCAACACGACGGCCGAGGAATTGGCGGCGACCGAGGCCTGAGTTTACTGCGGCCGGTGGCTACAAGGCCACGTCGCCGAGATAGTCAGACAGCTTGAGTTGCCGGGCCTCGCCGTAGGCCTGGTTGAGGAGGACAAGAGCTGTGCGGTAGCGGGAGGCAAATCCCATCACCTCTACGCCGGTAACGGCATCGGCGTTTACTTCACGGAGAACACGGCGGATCACGACAATGGTGTCGTCCCAGGCGCTGAGGCAGGCGGCAATTTCGGCCGAGTGGTCGGCTGGCGGACGGGATTGGGCGAAGGCATCGGCCAATTCGTACAAGCCGGATTTGATCATGGTACGAACGCTTTCCACGCGCGGAGTGAGTTCCTCCGCTAGCGGAGGAGGGCAAGCGGGAAGCAGGCGTCCAACGGAAAGAAGAACCTCGCCGACCAACTGCTGCAGGGTAAGAAGATAGTTTTCCAAGCGCTCGCGCTCGTCGGCAGGGCAGGTAGCACCGGCCATGGCCGCGATGTAGGTACGTCCTTGCGAAGGCGTGAGAGCCACTTTAGTCCGTTGCCAGAGAGGCAAACTGGCGAGGCCGGCCGGCAGGCATGAGGCCACGATGCGGAGATAGTCCGGGACCGCACGCTGCAACTGCCGCTGCGGCAACACCGGCCAAAGAAGGCGCTGGAAAACGGAGGCGATGAGGAAGCCATTGACCAATCCGAAAAAGGTTCCCGTGATACTTTGGAAAGAGACGGGTTCTTGCGCATTCAGGCTGATGATGGAGACAAGCGTGAGGAACGATACTTGCATTGGCACGGTGATCCCGTTGCGGTCATACGCCCAATAGCCAAAGAGAAACAACCACGTCGCGATGAACAAATTGAAGACGGTATAGCTCGCCATCAAGGGTGTGCCGGCGACGAGAGCCAGAGCGGCTGCGGCCATGATGATGGTAAAGAGCACAACGTAGTCAAACGCGCCCCGGTCCCCGGAGCCTTCGGGGCTCAAGGCATTGAGAGCGGTGAAGTTGAACGCGCACAAAACCATGAAAGTTCCTCCCGGCGGCGAGAGCCAATTTTCGATGACCAAGGCAGTGACCGTGGCCAGTCCGGCGCGAATGCCGTGGCGCAGCCAGAACGCGTCCGGCCACGGGGGAGCCAAGGCAAGCTTCTCCTCACGCGGAGCTTTGCTCTCCTCGGGAAGCCAAAGCTCGTCGAGGTTCAGGATGACTTGCCGCAATTCCTGTAGGGCCAGAAGTTGGCCTGAGACGTTGACAATCTCTGCCGGGACGAGGCTTTGCGCCTCGGGATTGTCCCGCAGGTCGATGATGGCCGCACCGATGCGGCGCGCCACCTCGTCGAGAGCGGTCCTCGTACCGGCCCCGAGGCGGCCACTCCTGCGCAATTCCGTCCAACCAACGGCGAGCAAATCCCCCGCTTGGCAAACGTCTCCCGCCAATCGCGAGCGATAAGGTTCGGGGGCAGGCGGCAGGGGTTCGACCGACCGGAGGAGGCTCGCGGCCCGAGCGAAGAGGTCCACCGTCTTGCCGTGGCGCCCGATCTCCCGCCGGAAGCTGGAACTTTCGCGTGCGCCGGAGCGCAGCAGAGTGCGCATCTGCGAGGCCAACCGGGGAAAGTCACGCAGTGCCGAGGCGAATCCGCGGTGCCGCCCGGTAAAGCGCGCGGCAGCGAGCGGGGTCGCGACGGCCAGTTCGTCGAGGGACGTGCCGAGGATGCGGCGGAAATCGCGGTTGGCGTAGCTCGGGAATATGGTGGTTTGCACGACGATGCTGACCACGATACCGAGGAGGACCTCCTCGACGCGGGCCAAGGCGTAAGCCCACGAATCGTCCGGATGCGCCATTCCATTGGACGTCACCACGATGAAAGTCACCCCGGTGAGAAAAAAAGCGTAGGGCGCGCGGGACTGTCCGAAAAACGCCATGCTTACGGTCACGATGACAAAAGCGGTGGTGAGATAGAGGAGCGGTGACTGCTGCCACGCACCGGTCGCGAGGTATCCGAGCACGCCGCCAATAATCGTGCCGATGAGCCGCAAAAAGGCCTTTTCCTCGATCGCCCCGACATAGCGCGCGAGCAGGAGCACGATCACGGTGAAAACCGACCAAGAGGGGTATTGCAGTCGCAGGGTCTGGGCGAAAAAGAAGGCCGTCATGCCCGCGAGGGCCATCTGCAATCCGAGAGCCGCCGCGCGCGGATGGAGCGCGGACCACACACGCTGGGCGAGAAGTTGCTGCGCGGCGAGTTCCACGCGGCGGATGGTGCGGTCAGGGGCGGCTTGCGTCCACGGCAAAAACCTGCACACGATTTGATTTGTTATGGACTTTTCGCTGCATGTTCCCGAAATCGTGCTTGGTGATTTCATGCTGCCTTGGGGCATGGTCATTGGCGCGCTCGGATTCTTGCTGGCATGGCTCATGATGGGTGCTCTCGAGCAACTTCGCCTGACCCGCCATATTTGGAATCTTCCGCTCTTTTTCATTGCGCTGGCTGTACTCTGCGGCAGCGTGCTGGGACTTCTCTTCGCCCCGTGAAACCGAAAATTTTTATCACCCTGGGCATCGTCGTGCTCGCCTTGGTCACCGCGTCACTCCTCTATTCGCGTTACCTGACCAAGCCATGGACCCGCGATGCCTACGTCCGGGCCAATGTCATCGGGGTGGCCCCGCGGGTGGCCGGTCCGATCATCGAAATCCCCATCAAAGATAACCAGCCGGTGAAGAAGGGGGATCTGCTTTTCCGCATCGACCCGCGCACGTTCGAGGCGGCACTGGAGCAGGCGAAAGGACTATTGGCGCAAACGGAGGCCAAGCTGACCGATCTGGAAGCCAATGCCAAGCGGGCTGTCGATTTGCTGCAGCAGAATGTGATCAGCCGCGAACAATACGACGATCAGGTACAGGCTTTCGAGGCAGCCAAGGCGGACGTCGAGGCGGCGCAGGCATCGGTGCGCAACGCGCAACTCAACCTTGAATTTGCCACGGTCGTCTCGCCCGTTGATGGTTACCTGACCAATATCAACACGAGTCCGGGCACATATGTCGCGGCCGGGCAGCAGTTGCTCGCCCTGGTCGACACCTCGACCTTTTGGGTCGCCGCTTATTTCAAAGAAACGCAGATCAATCATGTGCAACCCGGCGATACAGTGCGGATCACGCTCATGGGACATGCGGAGCAATCTTTTGGAGGCACCGTGGCCAGCACCGCGTGGGGCATTTTCGTCCAGGATGGGAGCACCTCGGGCGACCAGATGCTGCCCAATGTGCCGCAGACTATCGACTGGGTGCGCCTGCCGAACCGCTTCCCGGTGCGGGTGCAGGTGAGCGGCCAGCCCCCGGTGCCCCTGCGCATTGGGCAGACTGCCTCAGTGGCGATTGTGCGGGAGTGACCATGATGGACGCTTCGTCTCTTGCCGCCGTGGTCGAATCAGGCTGGATTGCGCTCGTTTCCCGCGGGGTCGCGGTGCTTGTCGGGTTGATGCTGCTCTGGGCGTCCATTATGGCCGCGGCCGGTGTTATGTTGGTGCCGCGGCCGAGCAACCAGAAATTGGCGCTGTGGGTCGGCCGGGTGTGCTATGCGTTCTTCAAATTGATTGCCCGGCGAGTGCGTAACTACGATCAACTTGATCGTTTGCTGGCCGTGCAGGGACCGACCACGGTGTTGCTCTACCTCACGTTGTTTCTCGGCATTTTCGTGACGGCGTTTTCTTTCCTGTTCTACGGAGCGACCGGCTGCTCACCGACGGCCGCCTTCTACCGAGCTGGCTCGGGGATGAGCACGCTCGGCATGGTTGATATCACGGGTGCACCGGGCTATATCGCAATGTTTGTTGCGGCCTTTACCGGCACGACCGTGGTGTCCGTCTTCATCGGATTCCTGCTCACGCTCTATAGTGCCTACACGGCACGGGAAACACAGATGAGCAAGCTGGCCATGGTTTGCGGCGAGCCCGGTTGGGGTCCGGAAATGGTCGTGCGGCTCCACATCTTGAAGATGGATACGCCGACCAGTGCAGTGGATCAGAGTATCGACTGGATCTGTTCTATGCGCGTCAGCCAATACATTTACTCGCTGCTCAATCATTTCCGCTCCCCGGTGCGCGATCGTCATTGGAGTGTGACCCTACTGGCCCTGCTCGATGCGGCCGCCATCCGCCTGACGTGCGTGGCTGGAGGAACAAAGGAAGAATACGTGCGCTTGATCGCCCAAGGGGCAGATACCTTTCATGCTCTCAAGCTCAGCGAGGTTTCCCGCACCGCGGGCGGTGTGTCCGAGGGTGCTATGCTGACCTGGATCATCGCGGAGCAGCTTGTGGCTGAAGAGAACAGCGGACCCATTCCCGATCCGGGTATCACGCGGGCCGAATGGGACCAAGCCATGGATTTCATGGCCTCCCACGGTGTCGAGGTGCTAGCCGACCGCGAGGCGGCGTGGAAAGCGTTTTGTCACGTGCGTTGTCAATACGTGGAACCGGCCTATTTCCTGGCCGAGCACCTTTCGGCGATCAGAGCTCCATGGTCTGGCTCACGTCATCCGGCTTTTGAATTCCCGTTGGTCTATCCGCGCATCGCGCGGAGGACTTTTGCGGCGGAGACGAAGACGTAGTCGTTTGGGCTCGGCGGGAGATGTTCGTTCGATTGTGCGGAAGTGCTGGCGGGTGCGGAGTTGGCCGCTGGGAAAGCATATCGTGACCGAGCCCCATGCACATCCGGACCCACTTTGGTGTTGCGCCCGGATTTGTTTGAGGCAGGGTGACGCGCCCATGGCTTTGTTGCAGTTAAAATCAGTTTCTCTTCACTATGGCGGGGACTATCTCCTCGACGGGGCCGACCTATCGATAGAGAAGGGCGAGCGAGTGGCTTTGCTCGGACGCAATGGCTGTGGCAAGACCAGCCTGATGAGACTCATTGCCGGCGAGGAGGGGGCGAGCGCGGGGGATGTGCTGCGCGCGCCCGGATCGGTCATGACCCGCTTGGATCAGGAAGTTCCCCAAGGGGTGGAGGGGACGGTGTTCTCGGTGGTGCGGGGCGGGATTTCGCCGACCCGGCACGAGGAGGATTGGGAGATTGATGTGCGGCTGGAGGATTTGCTGGCCGAAATGCAATTGCCTCCCGAGGCCGCGTTCGCCTCGCTTTCCGGCGGACTGAAACGCCGCGTGTTGCTGGCCCGGGCGCTGGCCGGGCAGCCGGATTTGCTCCTGCTTGATGAGCCGACGAACCACCTGGACCTCGCTTCCATCCTCTGGCTGGAGGATTTTTTGCTCAGGCACCCAATGAGCCTGCTTTTTGTCACGCATGACCGGACCTTTCTCCGGCGTCTGGCCAACCGGATTGTCGAGCTGGATCGCGGACGGCTTTTTGGTTGGGCCTGTGACTATGACACCTTCCTCCAGCGCAAAGCCAGTGTGCTGGAAGCCGAGTCCGTTCAATGGAAAGCCTTCGACAAAAAACTGGCCCAGGAGGAAGCGTGGTTGCGTCAAGGAGTCAAAGCACGTCGCACCCGCAATGAGGGGAGGGTGCGTGCCTTGCTTGACCTGCGCCGGGAACGGGCACGCCGCCGCGAGCGTTCGGGAACGGCCAAGATGGAGATCCAGGCGGGCGCGGTGTCGGGTCAGCGGGTTTTGCGGGCGGAGGGCATCACCTTCGCGCACCCGGAAATGCCCGAGCCGCTGGTCGAGAACTTTTCCACCGAGATCTTCCGCGGGGACAAGATCGGAATTTTGGGTCCGAATGGGTGTGGCAAGACCACGTTGCTCAAATTGCTTTTGGGGCAGCTCGCCCCGCAGTCCGGGCAGGTGACCACGGGGACCAATTTGCAGGTCGTGTATTTGGATCAGCTGCGGGATCAGATCGATTTGGACAAGACAGTGGCGGAGAACGTGGCCGGCGTCTCGCAGTCGGTGCATTTCCAAGGCCGCGACCGCAACATCCACAGTTACCTGGGTGATTTTCTCTTCCGCTCCGACCGCGTGCGCATGCCGGCGCGGTTGCTCTCCGGTGGCGAACGCAACCGCCTGCTGCTCGCCCGCCTCTTTCTGCAACCGGCCAACGTGCTGGTGCTCGATGAGCCGACCAATGATCTGGATGCCGAAACGCTCGAGCTGCTTGAGGAATTGTTGGTCAGCTGGGATCAAACCCTGCTCCTCGTTTCCCACGACCGCGCCTTTCTCGATGCGGTGGTGACCAGCCTGCTCGTCTTCGAAGGCGGAGGAAAGATTACAGAGGTCAATGGGGGCTACAGCGATTGGCAACGTTGGTCGGCCCGTGGCGCCGCAGTGCCTCCGGCCGCCGCGCCCGTTCCTGCGAAGTTGGACGGCCCGAAAAAGGAACGCCAGGGACGTGCGGAAAAGTTCCTCAACCGGGAGCGCCGGGAGTTGGAAGAACTGCCTGGGCAGATCGAGCAATGGGAGGCGGAGCAGGTCACATTGGCCGCGCAGTTGCAGGACGCGGAACTCTACCGCACCAATCCCGGGGCCCTGCCGAAGATCGAGGCGGAGTCCGCCGCTCTCGAAGCGAAAATCCGCGCGGCTTACAGCCGATGGGAGGAGCTGGAATCGAAGCGCTGTGCGTTTGAAGACAAGTTGTAGAAAGTAGAAGCGACGGGGACACCGCTTCTACTTTTTAAGTCCGTTGCGGCAACACCGTGACCACATGGGTAACGGAAGGTAGTTCGCCGAGTTAGAGCAATCGCGCGCTCCATCATGGCACATAAAAAATGGCACAAGCATCTTGCCCGTGACCGACAGACATCATCGGCAGGATGCCGATGCCACTGCAGAATTCCGCCCGGGGCCGTTACGGCTGAATAATCCGCGCCCCGCGCTGCCAGGTGAAGTAGGACCACACCCAGTGAATGAAGACGTTGATGCGGTTCCTCATGTGCATGAGGAAAATGAGGTGGACGAAGAGCCACATCATCCAAGCGGGGAAGCCGCGCATTTGCAGGCGGCCCAAGCTGACCACCGCGGCCTTGCGCCCGATCGTCGCCATGCTGCCTTTATCCCAGTAAACGAAGGCGGGACGGGTCCCTGCTTCCGCCTCGGCGGTGACGAGCTTGGCGATGAATTGGCCCATTTGAATGGCCGCCGGCGACACGCCTGGCACAATCGCGCCCTTGGGGTCGGTCAGGGCCACGAGATCGCCCGCAGCGAAAACTTCGGGATGACCGGGCAGGCTGAGATCCGGCAGCACTTCGATACGACCGCTGCGATCAAGCGGAATACCGGCCAAGGTGCGCGTGACTTCACTGGCCTCCACGCCCGCGGCCCAGATGATGATGTCGGACTCGATGCGCTCGCCGGCCATTTGCACAAAGCCCCGGCCCACTTCCTGAACCGGGGAATTCAGATGCACGTGGACACCCATGCTGGTCAGACGCTCAAGAGTATACTCGGGCAGACCACCGGGAAACATGGGCAGCAGTTTCGGTCCGGCTTCGACCAGGTGGACCTTGGCACAAGAAGGGTCGATGCGGCGGAAGTCATTTTTTAAAACCCTGCGCGACAGTTCAGCCAACGACCCGGCCATTTCCACCCCGGTCGGCCCGCCTCCCACCACCACCATGGTTAGAAGTCGTTCGGTCTCCGCCGCGTCGGCTGCTGATTCCGCCCGCTCGAATGCGAGCAACACTTCACGGCGGATCTGCATAGCGTCCTTCAAGCTTTTGAGCCCGTGGGTGTGCTTCTCCCACTCGGGGTGCCCGAAATAGCCCGTCTTGGCCCCGAGCCCGATGACCAGATAGTCATAGTCGAGCACGTGCCCTTTGAGGTGCACTTGCCGGCAATCCAAATTGATCCGGGTCACCTCATCCATCAGGGTGGTCACGTTTTTCTGCGCGGATAAGATGCCCCGCAGCGGCTGCGCAACCTCCGACATGGTCAAACCCGCGGTGGCGACCTGATAGAGCAGGGGCTGGAAGAGGTGGTGGTTCCAGCGGTCGACCAAGGTAACCCGGAAGCGTTCGTCGGTCAGCTTCTGGGCGCACGCCAAGCCGGCGAAGCCACCACCAAGGATAAGAACATGTTTTTTAGTCATTGAGACCCACCATCCTAACGTTTGTCGGCGGATTACGGTTGGATTTTTTTGGATTTGACCGCCCTCAGCTGTGTTAGGCCATGGCTAGCTTAGGCTTGCCATTCGACCTAAGTGATTGCCTCGGCCGCGAATGTTCCCCAGCATTCCCCTATGTCTTTACACATGAAAAGCCCCCGGACGGGTGATCTTGACGATGAAATTTTTGCCACCTCCGAAGCGGCCACGGTGCTGCCGAAATCCAAGTTCCCCCGCGGCGAGCAATCGGCCCGGGCCACTTACCAATTGGTCCATGACGAGTTGATGTTGGATGGTAATGCGCGGCAGAATCTCGCCACCTTTTGCCAGACCTGGGAGGAGCCCGAGGTGCACCAGCTGATGGATGAGTGTCTCGACAAGAACATGGTCGACAAGGATGAGTATCCGCAGACCGCCGAGATCGAGTCCCGTTGCGTACACATGCTGGCCGACCTGTGGAACGCCCCCGACACTGATACCATCGGTTGCTCGACCACCGGGTCCAGCGAGGCGGCCATGCTGGGCGGAATGGCCATGAAATGGCGCTGGCGGGCCAAGCGCCGCGCCGAGGGCAAGCCGACGGACAAACCGAACCTCGTCTGCGGGCCGGTGCAGATTTGCTGGGAGAAATTCGCACGTTACTGGGATGTCGAGTTGCGCCAGATTCCCATGGCCAAAGACCGGTTGATCATGTCGCCGGAGGAAGTGCTGTCGCGTTGCGACGAGAACACTATCGGCGTGGTGCCGACCCTCGGGGTGACTTTCACGGGGGACTACGAACCGGTTGCCGCGGTCAGCGCCGCGCTCGACAAGCTTCAGGCCCAGACCGGGTTGGATATCCCGATTCATGTCGACGCCGCCAGCGGCGGATTCCTCGCTCCATTCTGCGCGCCGGATTTGGTGTGGGACTTCCGTCTCCCGCGGGTCAAATCGATCAACGCTTCGGGTCACAAATTCGGACTCGCGCCGCTTGGAGCGGGGTGGGTGGTCTGGCGGGAGAAGGCTGACCTGCCGGAGGATCTGATCTTCAAGGTCAATTATCTCGGCGGCAACATGCCAACTTTCGCCCTGAATTTCTCGCGTCCGGGCGGACAAATCATCGCGCAATACTACAACTTCCTCCGCCTCGGCCGGGAAGGCTACGCCAAGGTCCATGGGGCGTGCTACGACACCGCGCAGTGGTTCGCCGCACAACTGGCCAAGCTCGGACCGTTCGAAGTCATCTACGGGGGTGATCCGGCCACGGGCATACCATGTGCGAGCTGGAAACTGCGCGATGGCGCCCGCGTTCCATTCGGCCTCTACGATTTGGCCGACCGCCTCCGCGTACGCGGGTGGCAGGTACCCGCCTATAGCATGCTGCCGGACCGCGAAGATCTCGTCGTGCAACGTATTTTGGTTCGCAACGGCATGACCCGCGATCTTGCCGCCGCTTTGCTCGACGACTTCCGTCGCGCGTTGGATTATTTCGAGGTACACCCTGCCGGGACTCCGATGTCGGCGGAGGAGGGGACAGGTTACCATCACTGAGCCGTGGCCGGCAGGAGCGGCTTAGGATTTTTTGATGCCTCGGCATGGGTGTCTGGCCCCTCGTGATTCCAAGCCTGTCGGCGGGTTGCCGTGACCACTTCGCGGCCGGCCAAGGGTGAGCTCCGCCACCTCCCTTTTTGGACTTGGTTGTCCACGGGGCGTCTTTATCGTGCCAATTTCATGTCAACACCAATCCCCTTCGATCATCGCCGGCGCTTCGTGCCCGAGCAATTTGATCGAGGACGTCCTGCTCCCGGTTCTGGAAGTTGCGCAAAGTTGCCGGTCCGACACACCGCTCGCCGCCGTGATCGGGCGCGATGTCTTGCAGGCGGGAGGAAACGCCGCGGATGCTGCGCTGGTCATGGTTGCGGTGGTCAATGTGACCGAACCGATGCCTCGGCGATGCCGTGACTGACGGTGTCACGCTCTTTCTACCAGCCGTTATCGCCTTGGTATTGGGCTTCGTCACTCTGGCCGACCGTGGTCGCCGGATCGACCCTACACCGGGCGGCCTCATCGGCTGCTTCGCCGATGATCGTGAAAGAGGGGGCTTGTAGAGCTGGAGGGGGGAATTAACCTTATGACTGTTATGAATAAGTCACGTATTCTACCCCTTCTTCTCGCTCTTGCTGCCCTGATACTTCCGCCGCGCACTTGGGCTTGCACGGCACTGATGATCACCGACAAGCAAGGCAATGCCTACAGCGGCAAGACTTTGGAATATGCCGTCCCGCTACCCTTCGAGATGTCCTATGTCCCGGCAGGCACCAAGGTCGTTTCGGTGGCGCCGGGTAACCAGCCGGGCCTGTCTTTCGAGACGAAATATCCCGTGTTGGGCGTGAGCGCCGCTTCCGGCGTCGGCGACGGCCCGAATATGATGGTGGAGTCGGCCAACGACCAAGGGCTCTCGCTCTGCACCAACGAAATGCCTGGGTCGCAATCGCCGGACGGTGCCGGGTCCGAGGCCGCGAAAGCTTTGGCGGCCACGGACCTCGCATTGTATCTCCTCGGCAACTTCAAATCCGTCGCCGAGGTCAAGGAGGCGCTCACCAACGGCAGTGTCAACGTCTGGCTGCCCAAGGTTCCTCTCGTGGGGAACATCGAGCTGCCCATGCACTACATCCTCTTCGACAAGACCGGCGCGGGCATCGTGATCGAATACCTCGATGGCAAGCAGAACATCCATGACAACCCGGTGGGCGTCGCGACGAATGCCCCGGACTTCGGCTGGCACCTGAAAAACCTGAACAACTACGCGCAGTTGACCAACCTCGACAGGAACACGGGTCAGTTCGGCCAGCTCAAGGTGAACGCGCCGGACAGCGGCAACGCTTTGGCCAACGTTCCATCCTCGCAAATCTCCATGGGCCGCTTTGTCAAAGCGGCCTTCTACACCCAATTTGTGCGCAAGGCTGACAAACCCGAAGACGCGGTGATCACGCTCGGTCACATCCTCAACAACTTCGACCGTCCCTACGATCTCTCGATCGACAAGGGTTTCTCGGCCGAAGGCGGAAAGCCGGGCGAGACCACCAGCGAAGTGACGCTGTTCACTTGGATGAACGACAAGGTGCGGAATCTTTACTTCTTGCGCACGATCGACGCGCTGAATTTCTCCCAGTTCGAAATCGATAAACTCGCGCCCATCAAGAGCGTGGTCACAGTGCCGCTGGCCAAGATCAATGACGCTTCGCTCGACGGCACGCAGGTGCTGCTCGGTGCGGCCAAAGCTGAGTAGCGAATGCGCCGGAAAGATATTTCCTTCTGCTTTGACCCTCTCCATCACCCGCTAAACAAAACATCCCATGCGTTATCTCCTTGCTCTCATCCTCCTGCTGCACGCGTCGTTAGCGCAAGCCGCCGATCCGGCCAAAGAAGTCAAAGCGGCTGCCGATGCCTTGAATGCGGCCTTTGAGAAGCACGATGCCAAAACCATCCGCGCGCTCATGACACCCGACCACCTGGCCATCACTCCCTACGCCGGAAAGCAGAGGGTAAAGGATCAAATCCGGACGCTTTCGGAACTGAAATATGAGAAGTATTCTGCAGGCCCCATGTCGGTGAATGTCGTCAGCAACAGTTGCGTGCTGGTGAACTACACGCTCGAACTCAAGGGAACTTACCAAGGCAATCCGTTGCCGTCACACAGCCTCGTTGCTTCTCTCTGGGTCAAAAACGACGGCAAGTGGCGGGAGCTGCACTACCAGGAAACGCCTGTCGACGGCCGGTAGTTCGGCGCCTGGTTTTGCGCGTCAGAACAACCCGTTCAACCACTTCAGCGCATCGGGAGCGCAGTGGTTGGGCAGGGAGAAATGGTCGTCGTTCGGGTATTCTTTGATCTCGATGCTGCCGCCGAAATCTTTGACTTTCTCGGCGTAGGCTTTCTGCCACGGCACAGGCGAGCCGGTGCCACCGGCGAAAGTATCCATGCAGAGCAGCACCGGGGCAACCGGTTTGCGCGTGGCTGCCGAGCCGGCCTTGACCGCCTCCTGCCATTTGACGGCGTTCGCTGGCTTGCTCTGCAGCACCGGCCCTTTGAGTCTGAAAAGGCGCGCGATGGTGTCGTTGAGGTGGTGCACTGGTTGGATATTCCACGCCGTTTCGAGAATCTGGACTCCGAGGGGGGTAAAGTAGTCGGACAGCTTCAGCGTCTCGTGGTTGGCGATCTGGGTTCCGGCCAACATCATCACAATGTGCGAATCGGGTGGGATCTTGTCATCGCTCAGTGCCGCGGACGGGCCCATCGGGGCGTTGAACGCAATTTCGCCGACGACCGGTGACATGCAGACGGTGCCAACCAACTTCAAATCGCCGAAGTCGGCGGGATCGAGTTCGGCCACCGCTGCCGAAGCGCCGCCACCCTGCGACCATCCGGCTCCGCCGAACTTGGTTCCGGCACCGACCTCGTCGAGCTTGCGCGCAGCATGTATGAGATAGACGGCATCGCGGGCCTGAGTGCGGTTGACCATGTATTGATGTTGTCCCGCAGTGCTGAGGCCCTGGTAATCCGTCGCGCAGACGACATAGCCGTCGTCGATGAATCCCTGCAGTCCGGGCACCCCGAAGTCGATCTGCTGTGTGGAATCCGCATCGAAGTAGGTGATAAGGTTACGCGCCGGGTTGGGCTGGGCCGAAGGGGTTGCCGCATCTCCGAGACCGGTGGTGCCGTGGCACCAAGTCATCACTTTGCGGTCCTTGCCTTTTTCTTCCGGGGCAATGATCAAGCCGGTGGCTTCAGTAACCACGTCGTTCACGTCCTTCGAGACGTAGCGGATCTTCCACGCGCGCGCGCCCTTGATGTCGGTTCCGATTTCTTTGTGCGAGAGCAGGTCGCCCGGGTTCCCGCCGGTGAAAGGCGGGGCAAAGCGCTCCTTGGTCGAGGACGGCGTGGGCGGTTGGTTGTTGTCGACGGGTATCTCGGCTTGCGCGAGGGCGATGGCGGCGAGGGTGCAGACGACGATGAGGAGCGTGCGTTGGTGGATCATAATGAGAGGTTCTTTGGGCGGGGATTGTTTGAGGTTCGTGAATAGACACAGGTATCCTGCGGACGTCAAATGAAAGCCGCATCGGCATGAAGTGTCACGCTGCGACCTGATCAGAGGCCTAAGTTTTCATCGGTCAGGTCAAGAGGGTGGTGTTTCGTCTTGCCCGATCGCGCGGCTTGCACTGCTTTCATCGCCGCCGGGTCGGCCAGAACACCCAACGTCTCCATCAGCACTTCGAAGTCCTCGACGGGAAGGGCGACAACAACGGGACGGTTGCGGTTGGAGATAACAAAACGCCGGCCGGAGCGGCAAAGCTTGGTCAGGTTGGCGCGTGCCTCGCGCACATCGTAGGTAAAGTTCACAGAGAATGTCTAAACACCGGGAAGGGGTTCTAGGCAAGTGTGGCGGGCAGCTGCGCTTGGCCGGTAGGGCGGGGCCTCCGGACCCGCCGCGTGCCCGGTTGTGAGATTGATCGACACGGCGCGCCGGGGACGTCGCGCCCTACCAGCGCGGGGCCAGCGATTACAACTCGATCGTCACCTGCAGCCCGAGCACAAGCGCGTTGCCGTATTGGCCGAAGCCGCCCGGCTGGATGATGTATTGGATGTCGGGCTGCACGGAGAACTCCTTGGTGATTTGGATGACGTAGCCCGCGTTGAGCACGGACTCGAAGGCGCCCTCAGCGGATTGCCCCTGACTTTGCGCGTAAGCCTCGCTGAAGCTGCCGATCTGCCACGAGCTGTAAAGATGATCGGCGGGACGCGCGCTCCACGGTCCGCGCCAGACGGTGCCGGCGAATCCGTCCACCGGTATTTCGGTTACGCCACTCGGCGGTGCCCAGACCACACCGCCGAAGAAGGAGAATTGCGAGGTGTTGCTCTGTCCCGGAGTTTGCTCCCAGAGCGTTTGCTGTCCAATGGCATAGAAGCCGAAAGGGCTCCCACCCCAGCCGCCGGGGTAGGATACCTGCGGCTCGTCCGAGACATAGGCCCCGAGCTTATAGACGCCGGGACAACCGATTCCGTTGCCGTTGAGCTCCCGCCGGCCGCGGGTGAACTGCCGGTCCTCCTGCACGGCGGCGAATTCCCTCGAGTGCGGCGTCCAAGCGATTTCCACCACGCCGAAGGTACCATCGTTCGGATCCAACCCGAGATCCAAGCCGTTGTAGGGTCCGGTTTTTCCGAGGTCGGCGCGGGCCTGGAAAACTCCCGCCGTGAGAACGGTCTCCTTGATCGGCAGCCAACGCGCCCCCGCGAACCACGAAGCCGAGGCGCTGCCGGTGAAGGTCGAGTTGAGTTCGAGGGCAACGGGGACAGTATTGAGACCGCCGGAAACGAGTAAATCGAAGGCGGGAAGCGTGGCAAAGTATTGCGAAGCGGAAACCCGGCCGACGCCGATCTCCAATCGGTCGTCGAAGGCTTTTTGCACCAGATAAGCTTGGTAGAGGAATAGCGTATTCCCATCCCATGCCTGCGAGACGGTGAAGGCATTGCCGATCGTCTCGGAAAGATTGCTCCCCGCGCCGGAAACTGCCGAAACCTTCAGTCCGCCCCCGCGCCAGCCGAAGGGTTCTTTCCATTCGAACCCGAAGGGCATGTACTGCGAATAGGCCACACCCTGCGATTGACCGCCCACCGGATTGCCTTGGAAGACGCCGAAATAATCGACGAAGAACTCGAGGTCCACGGGCTGGGCGGAGGTTTTGAGAAGTGAAGAAATCTGCGAAAGGACCGTGTCGGGTTCAAGGTCCGCCGTTTGGTAGGGCCCTCTCGGCGTAGCGGGCCGCTGCATGTGGTTTGATGGTGTGCGGACAGCTAAGCCAGCTGTTCCTAGCAGGGGGGAAGAGGAGTCGCCCTCCAACGCGGCGGACCACTCGCAGCCCAAGAGACAAAAGACCAAAGCCAGCAGGAGAGCCGAGCGAGGGGATCTGGGCATCGGTGACGCATAGCACGTCCGTGGCCGGCACGAAGTCAGTAATTTGGGGGATGCGCGCTCATTTTCTGCTTGGGCAGGAGCGACGGGTCTCTCGCTCGTGATGCCTAACTGAAAGCAGTGAGAGGCCCGTCTCCCCCGGCAGAGACTGTCACGCCGGTTCTCCTCCTCGGCACCAGGCACCCGTTAACCTCGGCGACTGATCTCGCGAAAAAGCAATGCCACTGGGAAAAGTTCGGGAAGCAAAACATCCTGATAGTTGATCTCGCCTAAGCCAACAAGTCGGCCAGCGATAAAAAAGTCGCGGTCGAAATGGGCCCCCAGTATGGCGGCAGCTTCACGCCGTCGACCATGGTTGAGGTGAAGCAGACGGAAGGGCTTTTGAACATAAGGTAACGAAGAAGAGTTTTGCCGGGTGCGCCCGTTCATACTTCGGCTCCTTTTGTGCTTATTCCTCCGGCCTATTTTCTTGCGGTGCGGATGGCAGATCCCGATCCTTCAAGCTTATGCAAAAACCCCGAAACTCCTTGGCCGGCTTGGTCGCCTGTTTGGCACTGGGCGTTCCCAGCCCCGCTGTGGCTTGCACCGCGTTCCAACTCAAAGCCAACGACGGGGCGCAGATCTATTTCCGCTCCATGGAGTTCGGGTATCCGTTCAATTCGAAGGTACTCGTTATACCGCGCGGTACAGAATACACGGGCACCGCACCCGGAGGCAAACCGGGTCTCAGGTGGAAGGCGAAATACGGCGCGATCGGACTCAATGTCGACGTGGCTCCGAGCATCGTCGCCGACGGACAAAACGAGATGGGGCTGGCTATTGGTATGCTCTACCTGCCCGGTTACGCGCAGTATCAGGATGCGGCATCGGCGCCGGTCGATAAGACGGTCTCCAGTTGGGAAGTTCCGACTTACCTGCTCAGCAACTGCGCCACCGTCGACGAGGCGGTCGCAGCCCTGAAAGACAAGCTCTACGTTGCCCAGACGGAGTTCGTGCCCTTCAAGGAAATGCTCCCGGTCCATTGGTGGATCGGTGATAAAACCGGCAAAGTTGTTATCGCCGAATATATCGACGGTAAACTCAGCATCCACGATGCGCCGCTCGGCACACTGACCAACTCGCCGCCGTATGATTGGCAAGTGATCAATGTCGGCAACTACGTCGACCTATCCCCGGTTAACGTGCCCGAGCGCACCCTGGGCAAATTCACGTCGGTCAACTACGGGCAGGGGTCGGGCGGTGTCGGGTTGCCGGGCGACATGTCGCCGCCTTCTCGTTTTATCCGCGCCTCGCTCTTCTCGCACTGGGCCACGCCGGGCGCGACGGCGTCGGAGACGGTCAATCTTGGATTTCACGTGCTCAACACGTTCGACATCTTCAACGGCGCGATCCAATCGGACACGGACGATCAGACTCCGAATACGAAGGGATTTCTCACCTCGGCTGGCCAGCCCAAGCTGGTCAACACCGACACCACCGAGTGGGTCGTGGCACACGACCGGACGAATCTGAAGACTTACATCCGGACCTACACCGGGCTGGAGATCCAGATGGTCGACCTGAAGGCCATCGACTTCGATCAACCCGGCATGCGAGTTATTGCGCTGCAGAATGATTTCACGCCGGAGGATATCACGCTGAAGGCGCAGCCGCTGGCGGCGGCCAAGGCAGAGTGAAAAGGCAGGCCACGGATTAGGGAAGATTGAAGAGGATTGTGTCCAGCCGTGTGACCCCGGCTGGACACAGTTTTGTGTCTCCAAGCAGAGGCGGATCGTGCGCTCGATCCCAGGATGTAGCGGCGGAAGGTTGCCGGACCATCGACGGCAAGCGCTGAGGTTGTTATATGAACGCATTCCCGATGAAAAACGAATCCACGCACAGCAACTGGCGGGCGCTGGGGGCGGCGCTGATCGGCGCGGTCTTGGCCGGGCTGGGGGCGTTGCTTTTGGGGGTCTTTGATCTGCAGTCGACCAAGCTGTCGCGCGTGGTCTGGGAAGCGGCGCCGTGGACGGTGTTCGTCATCATGCCGCTGGGATTTGCCTTGATTCTTTGGCTGCGCGATCACGTGTTCCCTTGGACCGATGGCACGGGGATCCCGCAGACCATCGCGGTGTTGCAGGCGGGGCCGGGGGAATTGCGGGACCGGTTGCTGTCCATGCGCGTGGCGGTCGGCAAGGCGTTGCTTCTGGGATTGGGGATGTTTTCCTTTCTCTCCATAGGGCGCGAAGGACCGTCCGTGCAACTCGGGGCGTGCTTCATGCACTTGGTGAGCAAATGGACGGTGTTTCCGCGTCATTTGATGGAACGCGGGCTGATCATGGGCGGAGGGGCGGCGGGTATTGCGGCGGCCTTCAATGCGCCGATCGCCGGGATCGTCTTCGCGTTCGAAGAAATCGGCCGGCGGTTCGACAAGGAAAACCTCGGCACCATCGTGCGCACGGTCATGGTGGCGTGTTTGGTCTGCGTGGTTTTTCTGGGAAACTATTTTTTCTACGGGCGGATCGATTATGACCGGGTCATCCCGCTGGAGTTCATGTCGCCCGGACCGTGGGTTGCGGTGCTGATCATCGGATTGGCCGGCGGCCTGCTTGGCGGCCTTTTTGCCAAGACTCTTCTCGTCGTCGTGCCGCATGTCTCGCGGATGATCCGGCGGCGTTTCTGGGTGGTAGCTCTGGTCTTCGGCTTGGCCTCTGCGGGAGTGGTTTGGAGTTCCAACGGTGCGGCACTGGGCACCGGTTACGATCAGGCGAGGGCGCTCATTTTGCAGGACAGTCCGCAGTATCTGGCGACGCTGCCGGCGGAGGAAGTGGCGCGCATGGCGGCAGTGCGGGAGAAGATCGGTCCGTGGTATGCGCTGCAACGCGCAGCCGTGACGATGATGGTGCTGCTGACCGGGATTCCGGGCGGGTTGTTCGATCCGTCTTTCTCGGTCGGCGCGGGGTTGGGACATCTCACCGCCCCCTGGCTGGCCGTGACCGGAGCGTCGGTGCAGGGGATCGTTTTGTTGTGGGTGGTCTCGTACTTCGCTGGCGTGGTGCAGAGTCCCATGACGGCATTCATCATCCTTGTCGAAATGACAGGGGCCGTGGCCTTCACTTTGCCTCTAGGACTGGCCTCGATTGTGGCCTATGAGGCCTCGCGGCGGGTCTGTCCGGTAGCACTTTACGAGGCGTTAGCGGAGAATTTTCTGCGCGCAGGCGGGGCGGTCGACGAGGGTTCGGGGGAGCAGCAGAGACCGGACCCGGCAGGTTAGCAAGGCAGGTCTTTACGGGACCGGAGCAGCCAACTGCGGGTAAAGCAGGCCCAGACCCTCGTGAACGAGACCAAGAGCGATGGCGGCAACGAGAATCCCGGCGATACGGGTGAAGACATTGATCCCGGTGTCACCGAGGAGCCGACGGGCCGGATCGGCCACAGCGAGGGAAAGGAAGGTGGCTAAGGCGACGACAAGAATAATGCCGGCCAGCACCAGATCATCGCCAAGCGAGGCGCCCTGACCGGTGATGCCTTTGCTCGCGTATACGATCACGCTGCTGATCGGGCCGGGTCCGGCGAGGAGCGGGATGGCCAAGGGCACGATGGCGAAGCTGCCGCTGTCGGAGCCGCCGCCGAGGTCACCCCCGGCAGGGCCGAGGACCATTTTCAGGGCGATGAGAAAAATGATGATGCCGCCGGCCAAGGTGAAGGCCCCGACGCTGATACCAAGGAGCTGCAGAACCATATGGCCGAGGGCGAGGGCGACCCAGAGGATGATCGCGATGGCAATAGACGTGGTACGTGCGATGGCCAAACGCTGCGCGTTGGACATGCCCTGAGTACGGGCCAAATAAATGGGGATGCCTTCGAGTGGGTTGACCAGCACGAAGACCGCGATGAAAACCTTGAGGTATTCGGTGAAATGGTCCACGTCAGGCACCCGGGGAATTCTCGGAGGCTTCGGCGGCACCTCCCGGAACCGGAGCGGAGGCTGCATCATCCGGGAGCCACGCGAAGGGTTCGGCAGGCTGGAGTTTGTCCGAGACTTCCCCGCCGTAAATTTGGCCGCCGGAGACAGGCAGCTTTTTCACCGGGGCACCAGCGGAAAAATCGAGTTTGGCCAGTTCGACCCAGAAAATGTTCGGCGAGGTCGCGGAGTCAAAGTAATAGACCAGCGATTTCTGGTCCGAGATCGTGCGCCAGGTCGTGGAGGCCACGTTGGGCTGACCCGGCGTACTGATCCCGAGAGGTACGCTGACGTCACGGATCACTCCCAGCACGCTGGCGATACTTTGCGCGTCCAGGTTCCGGTCGGGAATCATGGCGGCATAGGCGGGATCAAGTTTTTCCGGGATGGAATTAATGTAATACGAGGCGCGGGCAAAGCGGTCTGCCGGACGCGAGGTGCCGGGAAGGAAGTCGTCGCCCTTGACTTCCGTCCAATATTTATTGATGGCCAACTGCTCGTTGTAAGCGGGTTCATTGGTCATGACTTTGTATTCGGGACCGTGATGAATGACCAATTTGCCGTCGAGGTATTCGAAGATGGCAGAATCCCCGGAAGAGTCCGAGATGGCAAGGTGGCCGCTGGCGGCGACCCCGCCGGGCAGAACGGGTGCGATAATGCGGAAAGGCTCTTTTTCCAAAGCGGCGACGGCCTCGGCGACCGTGGCAAAATTGTCGAGGACGTATTGTGTCCATGCCGCAATGTTGAGGGTGGGTTTCCCTTCCGGAGAACCGTAATCGGAGACGGAGAGGTAGAGCAAGTTGGCGACCAAACCCTTCTCATTGATGCCGTCGGCCGTGGCCGCATTGTAGAAAGAAGAAATCATACTGCCGTATTTCGACGTCCATTTGAGGGTGTCACCCGAAGTGCCACCTTCCCGCGCCAGGCCGCGAGGGAAAAGAAAAAGATCGGTGGCGGTGGCGTTCATCCAGTCCATGGAGCGACCAGTGAACACGCTGCCTTCGCTGTTTTTGAAGAGGGCGCGCGAGCAGGCTTGGGCCGGGGAGCAGGCGAGGATCGAAGCGAAGAGGAGGAGAGGCAGGGCGGAGTGCATGCTGACAAGAATGCCCCGACGAGAAACCTTGTCGAGTTCTCCTTGATCCATAAGCCAACCGCACCCCGAACCCATAAAATGCGGGGTCTACCTTGACCGGAACCTTTGCCGGGCCTCCGATTTTGGTATTCAGGTCAGGGAAAGATGCCAAACCAATGGGAGCGACAGCGGCTAATCTAACGCGATGTCGTAAATGAGAACTTTGCGGGCCAGCGGCCGGAGCACTTCGCGGATGGCTTGCTCGTGAACAGGGCTTTTCTCGAATTTGGCCAGAGTCCGTCGGTCCTTGAAGCGCATGAGGAGGGCGAGGTCGAAAGTGTCGTCCACCGTGGGGCGCTGGCTCGGGACGGCACCTCCATACCGGACCGATTCGATAAATCCGGTGGCTTTGCTGAGTTCCTCGGTGGCACGGAGGAGAGCTGTGCGGCTTGCTTTGCTCCCGGGCCGGTTGAACCAGACGAAAACCAAGTGCTCGATCTCGCCGGGGCGGGCCTTGGACGCATTATCCCTAACCAGAGATTCGATCGGAACGTCGAGAGGGGGATAAGATTCCCATCCTTTCAGGTCGAAGTGCCACCACTCGGTAGGGAAGCCGATGAAGCCGTGCCTTTGCATGACGTCCGCAAGGAGTTGACGGTTGCGGCGCTGCTCGGCGCTGCCTCCCCGATAATCGCGGTGGGCGCGCTCGCTGAAATCGTCGAAGTCGCTGGGCATGGGCAATTCACGGCCCGATTTATCGACCAAGGTGACATCAACCGCGGTACCCCGGGTGTGTCGACCCTGATTTTTGGCCGGATCGGAGACGTAGCGCTCGTCGCGGATGAGGTTCCACATTTTTTGCTGCACGGCGAGCGGTCGGTAGGCATCCCACACTTTGAGGCCAAGCCCGCGTTTCTGCAGATCGCGCTGCACCCGGCTCAAGGCGCGGGCAGCATCGCGGTGAAGGAAGAGACGCGGCAGCGGGTAAAGAATCTCACCGGTGAAATTGTGCCTTGTGGCGTAGCGCACCTCGGGTAGGCAGGGAGGTTGCACCGTCTCGAGCTCAACCAGTCCGTTGTGCGGCGCCCCGGCTAGTCCGGGTGAGAGGGTCAGCGAAAGGACGAGAAGGGCAAACGCAGAACGGGCCATTGACATGCCTCGGGAGGATATGGCTTTGAAGGGCAGAGGGAAGCCTCGGCAACGGGGGAGGTAACCGATTTCTTCCGGACCGAACCACTGCCCGTTTGCCTTTACCTGCGTTCTGATTTCAACTCTTGGAACGGATGGATCACTGGTTTTGGTTTAGTTTGCCGGACTTCGCTTACTCCTTCCTGAGTGTGGTGCTCGAAGGGGTGCCGTTCATTCTAGCTGGGGTGGTGCTGAGCGGCTTGATCGACGCGTTTCTCCCGCCACGGGTACTCGCGCGTCTTCTTCCGCGCCATCCGGCCGGCGGCATCCTCCTTGGCGGCGCCCTCGGGGCCATCTTGCCGATGTGCGAATGCGGCATTGTGGTGGTCATTCGCCGCCTCCTGCAGAAAGGCCTGCCCCTCTCCAGTGCCATGGCCTACATGCTCGCGGCCCCGGTGGTGAATCCGATCGTGGCCGTGAGCACTTATGCGGCTTTCCGCGGTCAGGGACCGTTGGAAATGATGCTCTGCCGGATCGCGCTGTCCTTCGCCGTTGCGGTGGTCATCGCCAGCATCGTCCATTTCCTGCGCCGCGCCTGGGTGCTCAGACCGGATCTGGTGGCCGCGCCGGTGATTGATGATCACCCCGATGAGCGGAGCGGGAAAGAAAAGTCGGCTGCCGCAGTGCGTGCCGCCACGGGCGACTTTCTCGATGTGACGGTCTTTTTCGTCCTCGGTGCGGCCGTGGCCACGCTTTTCAATACGAGCGTGAACCAGCAGGTGATCATGCCGCTGGCCGATGACCGGGCGCTGGCCGTCGGGAGCATGATGGCTTTGGCCGCCCTGCTTTCCTTGTGCAGCACATCGGACGCTTTTGTCGCCGCGACCTTTACCGCGTTTCCTTCCGCCGCGAAGCTGGCCTTCATGAGTTTCGGCCCGGTGGTCGATCTGAAGCTGGTCTTCATTTACGGGTTGGTCTTCCGCAAAAGTTTTATCGGCTTCCTCGTCGCGGCACTCATTTTACTGATTTTCACCCTGTGCACCCTGCTACCCATCCCCAACTTCCGCGGATGATGAAAAGGATACTCACCCTCGTCACCTTGCTCCTCTGGGGAGCGACTTTTCTTTATTTTTACCTGAGCGGGCGCATCGCATCGTATTTGCACCCACAGTTCCACGCCTATGTCGCCGCCGCCGGGGCCGGCTTGGTCGTCTTGGGGGCTTTGTGGTGGTGGGCCTCGCGTGAGACCGATGCGGGCTGCGACGACTGTGGTTGCCATCACCATGGGGACGAGCCGAGAGGCCGGCTCACCGCGGGTGTGGTCTTGGCCTTCGCAGTGCTTTTGCTGCCCATCACGGCCGCCGCTTTCATTTCACCCAGCCAATTTGGTGAAGCCATGGTGATGAATCGGGGGATCGTGACCGATGTCTCGCAATTGCCGTCCGCGGAGTTGCCGGACGGCTCGTGGCAGGATGCCCCGGCGTGGGACGACAGTGTTGATTCGGCCGATGCCTCATGGCCTCAAGATCAAGAGGAGGGGGTGGAATATTTCACCCGCACTCCGGATGGGGCGATTCAAGTGGAAACGCTCGATCTGCTCTTCGCCGCGCAGGAACCGGCCTTGCGGGAAGAATTCGAAAACCAGCGGGTTTCTATCCTCGGCCAATATGTTCCGCCGCGGGGCGGAGCGGAGGGTGGCTTCGACCTGGTCCGCATGTTTGTCGTTTGCTGCGCCGCCGATGCGCGTCCGCTCGGAATCAAGGTCACGGGGGCACCAGTCGAGGTGCCGCGCATGGGGTGGGTCAGGATCACCGGGGTGGCACGCTTTGAGGACAAGGGAGGGACCATCGAACCGAGTCTGGAACTGGAAAAAATCGAGGAGGTCGAAGCGCCGCGTGAATCGTTTCTTTATTAATAGTCTGCTTTTGGCGGGGTTAGCCGGGCTTGTCTCACCGAAGGCGGCCGCCGAAGAGTGGGCGGTAGCCTTGCCAGGTTGGCAATACGAGTTTCCAAGAGACCACCATGCGCACCCCGACTTCAAAACAGAGTGGTGGTATTTCACGGGGAATTTGAGCGGGGACGACGGTCGGGAGTACGGATATCAGCTCACGTTTTTCCGTCAGGGTGTGAATCGAAAAACTGAAGCAGAGACGCGTTTCGCAGTCGGTGAGATCAAGCTGGCCCACTTCGCGGTGACGGAGATTTCGGACGGACGTTTCCATTATGCGCAAAAGGTCTCCCGGGGGGCGTTCGGCGAGGCGGGCTTTGCCGAGGGCGACCGCGTGGCATGGATTGAGGACTGGGAGTTGCGTCTGCGGGAGGGCGGCGGGTTTGTTTTGCAGGCGAAGGACGATACGTTTGCCTTGGAACTAACGCTCATTCCAGACAAGCCCCCGGTCTTCCACGGCGACAACGGGGTGAGTCAGAAGTCCGAGGGTGAGGGACGGGCTTCGCACTACTATTCTTTCACCCGGCTGGAAACCGTTGGGCGCCTGATGATCGACGGCCGGGCGGTGGCGGTGAATGGCTGGTCATGGTTCGATCAAGAATGGGCGACCAACCAACTGACGGAAGACCAGACGGGTTGGGACTGGTTGAGTTTGCAATTCGAGGACGGGACGGAGTTGATGCTTTTCCAGATCCGGCTGAAGGATGGGGGGCGCGATCCGTTTTCGCATGGAACGTGGATCGACGCAAAGGGCGCAAGCACGGCGGTGAAGAATGAAGATTTCGAGCTGTTGCCGGGGCGGACTTGGCGAAGCGAGGCCACTGGGGGTGTTTATCCGGTGGAGTGGACGGTACGCATCCCGAAGCTGGATTTGGAGGTCACGGTGGAGGCCGCCTTGGACGAACAGGAGTTGGTCCTGCGTCCGGTTTCTTATTGGGAGGGAAGTGTGCGGGCTGGCGGGACACTGGGCGGACGAGCGATCGAGGCGCGGGGCTATCTCGAAATGACGGGATACGGGGGCGGGTTGGTCGGGTTGCAGGCGCCGGAGACACGATAGAACGCGGCTGGAGAAAGGCGGCGCCGGGTCGCCGCACTCCAAAACGTCGGGTCAGGCCGCGACTTCTTCGACCGGACCGCAGGTGCAGAAGAGGTTGCGGTCGCCGTAGACGTTGTCGACCCGGCGGACGGAGGGCCAAAACTTGTTGGCCCGCAGCCAAGCCAGGGGAAAGGCGGCGACTTCGCGCGAGTAGGGGTGAGGCCATTCGTCAGCCATGACACATTCCGCGGTGTGCGGGGCGTTTTTTAGCGGGTTGTCCGCCTTGTCGAGACGCCCCTCTTCGACGGCCACGAGTTCCCCATGGATGGCAATCATGGCATCGCAAAAGCGGTCGAGTTCCTCCAGCGATTCGCTTTCGGTTGGCTCGATCATCAGGGTGCCGGGAACCGGCCAGCTCATGGTCGGCGCGTGAAATCCGTAGTCCATGAGGCGCTTGGCCACATCCTCGACTTCAATGCCGGCCCGCTGCTTCCACTCGCGCAGATCCAGGATGCATTCGTGGGCCACGCGGCCGTTCTTGCCTTTGTAAAGAACAGGAAAATGGGGATCGAGGCGCTGCGCCATGTAGTTGGCGTTGAGGATGGCGACCTTGGTGGCGTGCTCGAGTCCCGGTGCACCCATCATGCGGATATACATCCATGAGATCGGCAGAATGCTCGCGCTGCCCCAAGGGGCCTGGGAGACCTCGCCGATGGCCTGTGCTCCGCCGGTCTTGATGATGCTGTGCCCTGGCAGGAAAGGGGCGAGGTGTGCGGCCACGCCGATCGGGCCCATGCCGGGGCCGCCGCCGCCGTGCGGGATGCAGAATGTCTTGTGCAGGTTGAGATGGCAAACGTCCGCACCGATATCGCCGGGACGGCAAAGGGCGACTTGCGCATTGAGGTTGGCGCCGTCCATGTAGACCTGTCCGCCGGCGGCATGCACCAAATCACAAACTTCACGGATGCTTTCCTCAAAGACCCCGTGCGTGGACGGATAGGTGACCATGAGGGCGGAGAGCTTCGGTCCGTGCTCCGCGACTTTCTGACGAAGGTCCGCCACATCGACATTGCCGTCCGCGTCGCAGCCTACCGGCACGACGGTCATTCCGGCCATGACCGCGCTGGCCGGGTTGGTCCCGTGGGCGGAGGTGGGAATGAGACAAATATTGCGCCCGGTGTCGCCACGCGAGAGGTGGTAGGCGCGAATGACGAGCAGTCCGGTGTACTCGCCTTGGGAGCCGGCGTTGGGTTGCAGGGAGACGGCGGCAAAGCCGGTGATTTCCGCGAGCCACGCATCGAGCTGGCGAAAGAGTTCGCCATAGCCCTTGGCCTGGTCGACCGGAGCGAAAGGATGCAGGTTGCCAAATTCCGGCCAGGTAACCGGGATCATTTCCGCCGCGGCGTTGAGCTTCATGGTGCATGAACCGAGCGGAATCATGCTGTGGTTGAGCGCGAGGTCGCGGCCTTCCAGCCGCCGCAGGTAACGCATCATCCGCGTTTCGGTGTGATGGGAGTTGAAAACCGGGTGGGTCAGAAAAGAAGAGGCACGGGCCACGGCCGGGGCAAAGTGGTGCGACCCGACCTCTTCTACAGGCGGGCATTCGAAAACTTGGAGGATGCGGTTGAGCGCGGCAAGATCGGTGGTTTCATCGAGCGCGATACCCACCGAGCCGTCGGCAAATTCACGGAACAAGATTCCGGCCTTGGCCGCGTCAAGCGGCATGCGCGGGGAGACGCGCAAAGTGTCGAAGAAGATCTCGTGATGCACGGTGTGTCCGGCCTGTCCCAAAATGCTCGCGAGGGTCGCTGCGGTGTCGTGCACGCGTTGCGCGATCGCCTTGAGTCCCTCTGGGCCGTGATAGACGGCATACATTGATGCCATGACGGCGAGCAGCACTTGAGCGGTGCAGATATTGCTTGTGGCCTTGTCGCGGCGGATGTGTTGTTCGCGCGTCTGCAGGGAAAGACGGAGAGCCGGATTGCCCGCCGCATCCTTGGAGAGACCGATGAGGCGCCCGGGAAGGCGGCGCTTGTGGTCGTCCTTCGTCGCGAGGAAAGCGGCATGCGGCCCGCCATAGCCCAGCGGCACGCCGAAGCGCTGAGAGCTGCCGACCACGATATCCGCCCCGAATTCCCCGGGCGGTTTGATCAAAGTGAGGGCGAGAAGATCGGTCGCCACGACAAAGGTTCCGCCGATGGCGTGGATGCGGGCGGCCAAGTCGCCGTAGTCGTCGATCCGGCCATCCGTGGCGGGATATTGCACGAGGGCGCCGAAGTAGGAGGCATCGAGCGCGGCCTCGGTCCACGGGCCGGAGACGATGCTCAAGCCGAGGGGTTCGGCCCGCGTACGGAGCAGGGAGATGGTTTGCGGATGAACATTGTCCGCGACGAAAAATTTATCCCCCGCACCCTTGACCCCGTGCGCCATGGCCATGGCCTCGGCAGCCGCGGTGGACTCATCGAGCAGGGAGGCATTGGAAATTTCCATACCGGTGAGGTCGGCCACCATGGTTTGGAAATTGAGCAGGGCCTCGAGGCGGCCCTGCGCCAGTTCCGCCTGGTAAGGGGTGTAGGCAGTATACCAACCGGGATTTTCGAGGATGTTGCGCAGGATGACCGGCGGCGTGTGGCAACTGTGGTAGCCCATGCCGAGGTAGCAGGGCTGGGGCTTGTTTTGGTTGGCGAGGACGCGGATTTCCGCGAGCGCGGCGAGCTCGTCGAGCGGGGCCGGCAGGTCGAGTGGTTCGCGGCGGCGGATCACTTCCGGCACGGTCGCGTCGATCAACGCGTCGAGGCTCGGATAACCGACGGCCTCGAGCATGTGCGCGATTTCCTTGCGGTTGGGACCGACGTGACGACGGACAAAGTTGGACTGCGTTGCGGCGGCCATGCTCATGGGAAGAGGGTCAGCCGATTTGCGCGCGGTAGTCGTCGGGGGATTTCAGCGCGTCGAGCTGCGATGGATTGGTGAGACGGAGTTTGTAGAGCCAGCCGTTTTCGTAAGGCGAGGTATTGACCAGGGCCGGCTCGGAGGAAAGGGAGGCGTTGACTTCGATGACTTCGCCATCCACGGGAGAATAGATGTCGCTCGCTGCTTTGACGGACTCAACGACTGCCGCAGGTTGGCCTGCGGTGACTGCGGCGCCGATTTTCGGCGGATCGACATACACAATGTCGGTCAATTCATTCTGCGCGTGGTCGGTGATGCCGACGGTGCCCGTGTCGCCCTCGACGCGGATCCATTCGTGGGTTTCGGCATACTGCAAATCATCAGGAACATTCATGTGGTGGAGGCCGCGGGAGTTACGCCGGGTGGGCCGATAATGGACGATAAAAGGGCTTCTTTTCAACCACCGCGGCAAAATGACGGCCACGAATATCGATCTGGACGACTTGGCCGGGTGTGGCGAGGTCGGGGGGCAGGTAGGCCATGGCAATGCCCTCAACGAGGGTGGGGGAGAGAGCGCCGCTGGTGGTTTCGCCGACCGGTTTTCCCTCGACCAGCACCGGATAGTGGGCGCGGGGCGGAGGAGCTTTTTCCGTCATGCGCAGGGCAACCAACTTGGAGGGAAGGCCGGCCGCCTTCTGGGCGGTGAGGGCGTCGCGACCGATAAAGTCCGTTTTGTCCAAGGCGACAAACATCCCGAGACCGGCCTCGAGCGGAGTGCGGTCGGGCGAAAGGTCGGAGCCGTTGAGCGGGTAACACATTTCGAGGCGCAGCGTGTCGCGGGCGCCGAGGCCGCAGGGTTTGGCCCCGGCCTTGAGGACGGCGGCCCAGATGTCACCGGCCAAGCTATGGGCAAAAAACAGTTCGAAACCGGTTTCGCCAGTGTAGCCGGTGCCGGCCGCGATGACCGCCCCGCGGCACTTTTCCATCGCGACGAAGCTGTTGCGCGACGGCATTTCGCACTGAAAGACCTCGCGGAAAACACGCGGAGCTTGCGGTCCTTGCACGGCAAGCGCGCTCATCGTGTCGCTGCGGTTATCGATCGTCACGCCGTCGGTCACGTGCTGTTCCAACCAGGCGACGTCCTCCTCGATTTTCGCCGCATTGACCAGGAGAAGAAAATTGTCGTCCGCCATGCGGTAGATAATGAGGTCATCGATCACGCCCCCGCGATCGTTGAGAAGAAAAGTGTATTGCGCCCCGTCCACCGGGCACTTGGCCAGATCGTTGGCCAGCATGCGCTGCAGCCACTCGAAGGCGCGCGGCCCCGAGACAAAAACCTCGCCCATGTGCGAAATATCGAAAACTCCGCAGGTCGTCCGCACCGCTTGGTGCTCATCGATGATCGAGGTGAACTGCACCGGCATTTCCCATCCGCCAAAATTGATGCAGCGCGCCCCGGCGGCTTTTTGCAGCTCGTAAAGGGCGGTGCGGCGGGGTTCGGAGCTCACCACAGTGGTGGAGAAAATGCGGCCAAGAGGACTCGAACCTCTAACCTTCTGATCCGTAGTCAGATGCTCTATCCAATTGAGCTATGGCCGCGTGGTTGAAGGGGAATAATTAACTGCGGCGGGGGTGCGGGTCAAATGGTTTCAAATGGTCAACGCAGGTCAATGACCGCCGCCGCCCATGGCGAGTTCACCGGGTTCGGTCTGGTCTTCTTTGAGGAAGGTCCAGAGGACGGCTGAGATGGCGAGGGAGATAGCGCAGATGATGAAGGTGATGGTTTTGTCCGCGGCGGCACCGATGACGGCACCGATGGCAAGACTGACCACGATCTGCGGGATGACGACGGAGAGGTTGAAGATCCCCATGAAGGTGCCCATGCGGGCTTTGTCCACGCTATCGCTCATGATAGCGAAGGGCAGACTGACCACCGAGGCCCAGCCGATGCCGACAACAGCCATGAGGGCGTAAAGGGCTGTGGCGGTGGTGCCGAAGAAGATGATGCCTGCGTAACCGACGGCCATGATAAAAATGCAAATGGTGTGGGTGCGCACGAGGCCGACCTTCTTGGCCATGGGTTGCAGGACGGCGACGGGGAGGATGAACCCGACGACGTTCATGACAAGGAAGGAGACGGCGATGATTTGTCCGAGCGACATCTTTTGCCCTTCGTCGAGTTCGCTCACGCCGGGAAAGAGGGCGTGCTGCGCGTAGGCGAACATGAAGACGAACATGGTTTGCACACCGAGCCAGGTGAAGGCGTGGGCGACGCAGATGTGGAGGAGGCGGGGTAAGTTCGTCTTGCCGTGTCCGTCCGCCGGTTCGGCCGGCGCATCGTGCGCGGCGCCAGGGCCAAGATCGCGGGGCTCTTTGAGGAAGAAGGCAGGGATGACGTTGAAGAAAAGAACGAGTCCAACGCCGAAGTAAATGAGGGCGTAGTTGCCGAAGACGGCGCCGATGACGTAGGCCAGCACACCGAACATGCCGGAGATGGTCTGCATCCAGGTGAAGCCTTTGGTGCGGGCTTCACCTTCGGGGGTGAGGTCGGCAATGATCGAGCGGGTCGGGTTGAAACCGACGTTGATGGCCAGATCGAGGGTAAGGGCGACGATGATGGCGGTCCAAAGGATCTGGATGCCGGAGAACTCGCTCAATTCGCCGAGGAACGGCAGGGCGAGGAGCATGAGCGATGCGGTGACGCCGCCGATGAGGATGAACGGACGCCGCCGCCCGCCCCAGAACCAGACTTTGTCACTGATCAGGCCGACGATCGGTTGCGCGAGGAGGCCGGCGAGCGGGCCGGCCAGCCAGACGAGACCGACATGCTCAATAGAGAGATTGTATTTGGTGCTGAGGATCCAGCTCAGCGCGGAAATTTGCACGCACAGCGCGAAGCCCATGGCTGTGGAGGGCAGGCTGAGGAGGACGTAAAACGGATTGGTCAGTTTTTGTTGATTGTTCATGGGCCGGTCGGGAGTGACTTTTGCCTGCGGGCGGCGCGAGAGGGAATAAAGAGAGCCCTACGACTTTTTGCCGTCTTGCTCGATGCACTCCCAAAACTTGTGGTTGCTGGCCAGTTGCTCGTCCTCGGCCATGGGCAGGCTGGCGCGGAACAGAAAGTCACGGATGGTATTTTTGCTCAGCACGCGACGGATGAGGAGCCCGTGGTTGTGCGGTTCGAAGTAAATACGGTAGTCGCCGGCGCGATAACGATAAAGCGTGCGCCCGTCGCGGGAAACTTGGCCGTAAAGTTTCGGATCAAGATTATCCAGGCTATCGGGCAGCACCTGGAATTGGCCAAGGATCTCCAATTGCAAGAGCTTGGGTAGGGCGGCCATTTCGGCCGCGCTCAGATCGTTGAAAATAATCTGCAGCATCAGGGCAGGGGATATTGCAGCGGGCCTGGGCCGAAGAAAAGGAGCGAGACGACAATGAGAAAGGCTCCGTAACCTACCCCGATCCAGGCGACAAAACGAAAGCGTCCGGGCGGCCGCGATACCCATTGGAGCGCATCGCGCATGAGGTAAGGCGCACCGACGAAGACGAGTCCGGCGATGGCCCAGCCGTAGGCGAGGATAACGAGGACCAGGCGGCTTTGCTCGGGGCGGAGGAAAGCTGACCCGAGAAGCGGTTCGGCAGCCAAGAGGGCGAGGATACCGATGGCGCGCACGGCGAGAAATTCCTCAGCGAACAAAGGGACCATGACGGCAGCAGCCAGAATGGCCCCGCAAATGAGCGTGCGGTTGGGGGAGAACTCACCAAGGTCCATGGTCGCGGCCAGCCAAAAGGCCCAAGCAGCGGCGAGCAGGAAGAGAGCCACTCCGACCGGATAGGAGCGCGGAAATTCCCGTAGCTGGTTGATTGTCCAATCGGTCCGGAGCAAGGCGAAAGCATGCGCCGCGACCAGACCAAGGCCGGCCACGAGGCCGACCGTGCGCAATGAAAAGTCGTAGATCATGAAAAAGGGAACCGCTCTTCAACACTTTTCACGCGGACATGACAAGCCCGACGGCTCATGGCCGCGCGCCGTGCGCCGCCGCGGCGAGCGGGGCGACGAAGGAAACTATGCGATCGACAAAGTCGGGGGTGTCCCCGCATTCGCCCATGCGGCGCACAATGGCACTGCCCACCACAACGGCGTCGGCTTGACGCGCGACTTGGGCCGCTTGTTCGGGAGTGGAAATCCCAAAGCCGACGGCCACCGGCAGGTCGGTGTGGCGCCGGATTTCCGCGACCTGGCCCGCGATGGAATCGGATAGTTGGGTCTGCTCACCGGTCACACCTTCGCGGGAGACGTAGTAAATGAATCCGTCCGCCGTGCGGGCGATCATTGCCATGCGGGCCGGAGGCGTGGTCGGCGCAATCAGCCGGATGGATTTGAGGTGGTGCTTGTCGGCGAGTTCGCGGTTGGCTGCAATTTCGTCCGGCGGAAGATCCAAAATCAACACGCCATCGACCCCGGCCGCAGCCGCTTCCTCGTGGAATTTTTCGAATCCGTGGATGTAGACCGGATTGAGGTAGGTGTAGAGGACGAGAGGAACGTCGGTGGCCAGGCGGATACGGCGCACGGACCGGAGCACTTTGTCCAAGGTGGTTCCGGCTTCGAGTGCACGTTGGGCACCCAGCTGATTGACCACGCCATCGGCCAGAGGATCGGAGAAAGGAACTCCCAGCTCGACCAGATCAACGCCTGCCTCGGCCAAAGCAGGGACCAAACGCTCGGTGGCCTCGAGGGACGGGTCGCCGGCCGTGATGTAGGCGATAAATCCGCTGCGGTTGATCGCCCGCAAGGTGGAGAACATTTCGTCGATCCGGTTCGGCATGGGCGCACTGTTGTAGGGCGAACCGCACGTGGAGCCAACATTTTGCGCGTGCCGTTCGGTGATCGGAGGCTTAGCAATGACCGGGCATGACTGTGCCGATCACTGAAAAAGAACTGGCCGCCGCCGCTGGCTGGCCGATCGTTCACGCCGCGCGCAAACTCCGCGACACGGGCAAAGTCCTGCGCGTATCTTATGATCCGCCGCTGCTCAAAGGTGCTGTGCGCATGGGCTCACGCACCTATGGCGCCGGCCTGAGATTGGGATCAGAGTTGGAGAACCTTTGCAGCTGCTTCGATTCTTGGTCGGAGGGAAAGATCTGCGTCCACTCGGTCGCTGCGGCACTGGCCTTAATGCAACAGTCGGAGCCCAGCCAGCTGGAAAGTGGCGCAGTGGACCCGCCAACTACGGCAACCCTTCCCGTCCAATAACACAAGACAATATATGTCATGTATAGTTGTAAACAGTGTGAAAGCACCCTGGCAAAGAGCAAACTAGCCATGACTGGTTTCGCCCGTTCGGATTCAAGCCTTCGGCGCCGGGTGGCGCTGCAAATGGGCTATGCGGCCCTTTTTACGACCTTCGTCCTTTGGCCCAACCTTCGGGTCGCTCCGAGTGTTTTGTTGGTCGCCGCGACCGCTTTGGCGGCCATTTGGCTGGTCGGCGGCCTGGCGGCTTGGGTCAAGTTGCCGCGGGCCGATGAAATCCTGCTCTGTGGTGCGTCGGCGCCCTTGTTGGTCGGGTTGACCCAATTGGCTTACCGCATCGACTTCTTGCGGGTCCACGGCGCCCTGGCCCGTCCGGGGGTCGCACCTGATTCTGCCACGGCCTTTGCCGCGGTATGGGCGGCCGAGGTGGTCTTTGTGCTCCTGCCGGGTGTCTTGTTTGTTTGGTGGAATGCGCGCGCGCTGACCCCGGTCGAGCCTCCTACCTTCCGCGTTCAGTCGGCCCGGAGTCGGTCCTCTTCGCCTAAAAGTCGCAAGTAATCAGCGACCGCCTCCTGCCATGACCGCATGGGGCGTCCGATGAGGGCCTCGATGCGGGCGCAGGACATGGAGCTGTAAACGGGACGCTTCGCGATCATGGCCGCAATGTCGGCGAGTCGGAGCGGTTCGACCGTGCGGGTTTGGACCGGGGCGCCGAGGGCTGCCGCAACTGTGATCCCCTCCTCCGCCCAATCACGCCAGGTGCACACGCCACGATTGCACACGTGGTAAATGCCACCCGGACCGGATGGGGCGAACAAGGCCCGGAGCGCACCCGCAATGTCGAGGGTGTAGCTGGGTGAGGACCATTTGTCGGCCACCGCTTTGACCGGCTCACCACGCAGGGAGGTCTGCACCGCTTTGTCGAGGAAGCTGTCGCGGTCCGGGCCAAAGACCCACGCGACCCGGACCACGACGTGTTGGCCGTCCGCTGCCATGACCAGTTGCTCGCCTTCGAGCTTGGTTTGACCATACCAAGAGATCGGCTCCGGGGCGGCATCTTCAGCGTAGGGCTGCTGTGCCTGACCGGAGAAGACATAATCCGTGCTGATCTGGATCAGCCGCGCCCCCACCTCGGTGCAGGCCCGGGCGAGAGCGCCAGCGGCATCGGCGTTGATCGTGCGGGCCAAGCTGCGCTTGGTTTCGCAGAGGTCGACATTGGTCATGGCGGCAGAGTTGATCACGATGGTCGGTTTCTCTGCGCGGATGAAATCGGCGCACGCTGCGGGAGCAGAAAGGTCGCCCTCCGCGCGGCCCAGCGCGCGCAGATCAAAATGGTCAGCGTAGGTGCGGGCCAAGGCCGCACCCAAGCGACCCCTTGCTCCGAAGATGAGGATCTTCGGACGTCCCGGCGTCATGGCGCCGGCGGGCCGGTCAAGGCCCCGAGCATGAACGCGTGCATTTCGTCCTCGAGGATATCGAACTGTCTGTCTTCCGAGCGGATCTTGAGGAACCATTCCATGCTTTCGTGCATGAGGCGGATGCCGAGAACGGTGGCAAAGGCGCAGAAGAAGCGCGCATTGACTTGGTGCGATTTGAGTTGCGGGATGGTTCGTTGCAACTCGAGGTGGTAACAATCAAGCACCGGCTTGTAGAAGGTCTTGTGGATTTGGGAGAACCGTTTGGGGTCGTCGATCATCATTTGTGCGACGAGACGCACCGTGATGGCACGGGTGTTTTTGCCTTGGCGCAGAGCTTTGAACATCGGATCGATCAGCGCGCCGACCAACTCGCGAACCGGAATGGGCTCCCGCCCGTGCTTTTTGCGAAGGCGGTCCAAGCGCTCGAGGCGCTCGGAGTTGATCGGGGTCAGCCGACGGTCGGCCAAAGCGAAGATCAGTTTGTCCTTCGAGCCGAAATGGTAGTTCACGGCGGCGAGATTGACTTCCGCGAGCAAGGTAACGTCGCGCAACGACATCCCGTGGAAACCACTGGCGGCGTAAATGCGTTCGGCCGCGCGGAGGATGCGCTCGCGGGTCGACTCGGGAGACTTCTTGGGCATACGGACGTTTGAAAAGTGATCCGGATGGGGCCCCTCGTCAATCCCTGTCTTGGCCGGACGGGCCGCGCGGGCTACGATGCGGGGATCATGGAGGATCATTCGCACCCAAACGTGGCCGAATTGCGGCGCAATTATACCCGCGACGGGTTGCGCCGGAGCGAGCTCGACCCGGATCCCGTCGGGCAATTTCGCCGGTGGTTTGCCGATGCCGTGGCGGCCGAATTGCTCGAGCCCAATGCCATGGTGCTTTCGACCACCGACGGGCACCGTCCGAGCGCCCGCACCGTTTTGCTCAAGGGCTACGACGAGCGGGGATTTGTATTTTTCACCAACTACGAGAGCCGCAAAGCGCGGGAGATGGCGATCTGTGGTCAGGTCAGTTTGCTTTTTCCCTGGTATCCGCTCGAGCGGCAAGTCGGGCTACTCGGGCGAGCCGAGCGGATCAGTGTGGCGGAGTCGCTGGCCTATTTCACCTCCCGCCCCGAGGGCAGCCGCTTGGGGGCCTGGGTTTCGCAGCAGAGTTCCGTCATCAGCTCCCGGCAATGGCTCGAAATGAAATGGGAAGAAGTACAGCGCAAGTTTTCTGACGGCGAGATCCCCCTGCCCTCGTTTTGGGGCGGGTATCGGATCGTGCCGGCCGAATTCGAGTTTTGGCAAGGTCGGGAAAACCGCCTGCATGACCGGTTCCGCTACACCAAACCGGCCGATGTCTGGGTGGTCGACCGTTTGTCTCCCTGAGCCAGGAGCCTCGCGGGTATCCCTCGCCCATGCCGAGTCATTAGGGCTGAGAGCATTCTCGACCTCTGCCTGCTGACTCGCTACTTTGCGCCCCTCTTTATGACTAAAAACAAAGCTCTCGTCGGTAACATGGTCATCGCCCAGAGCGGTGGACCGACCATGGTGATCAATCAAAGCCTCATTGGTGCCGTCCTCGAGGCCAAGAAGCACAAACAGATCAAGAAGATCTACGGTTCCCTGCACGGCATCGCGGGCATTCTCGGGGAAAACTTCATCGATTTGAGCAAGGAAAGCGCCGCGACACTTGAAGCGGTGGCCGGAACACCTTCCTCCGCCCTCGGGTCGGTCCGCAAGAAGCCGACCAAGGATGACTGCCTGGCTATTTTCAAAGTGTTGCAAAAATACAACGTCCGTTATTTTTTCTACCTTGGCGGGAACGACACGGCCGAGACCACGCATATCATCAACGAGGAAGCCAAAGCAAACAGCTACCCGCTGCAGTGCTTCCACATTCCCAAGACGATCGACAACGACCTGCGGGAAAACGACCACACGCCCGGATTCGGCAGCGGCGCGCGCTTTGTCGCCTCGGCCTTCATGGGCGACAACCTCGACAATCGCGCCCTGCCGGGCGTCAAGATCAACATCATCATGGGACGGCACGCCGGTTTTCTCACCGCCGCGGCAGCCTTGGCCCGTGTCTACCCGGACGACGGACCGCACCTCGTTTACTTGCCCGAGCGCCCGTTCGACGAAAACAAATTCGCCCAGGATGTGGAGCGGGTTTACGCCAAGCTCGGTCGTTGCGTGGTCGCCGTGTCCGAAGGCATTTGCGACCGGAATGGCACGGCCATCGCAGCGAAGCTGAGCAAGGAAGTCGATTCGCACGGCAACGTGCAGTTGAGTGGATCCGGAGCACTCGGGGATTTGCTCTCGAGTATCATCAAAGATAAAACCAAGATTTCCCGCGTCCGGGCCGACACCTTCGGTTACTTGCAGCGCTCGTTTCCGGACATGGCGTCGTCCGTCGATTCGGCGGAGGCCCGCGAAGTCGGCAAGCTCGCCGTGAAGCACGCCGTGTCCGGCAAGGCGCAGAGCGGATCAGTGACAATCAAGCGCAAGCCGGGCACCAAATATGTTCCGTCCTACGGGCTGGCCGAACTGCGCCAAGTTTCCAAAGAAACCCGCCACATGCCCGAGAAGTTCATCAACAAGGATGGCAACGACGTGACAGCGGCTTTTATTGCTTACGCCAAACCCTTGGTCGGGAAATTGCCGGTCATCAGGCGGTTCAAGGGTGTACGGGTCAAAAAGGTGCGGTAAGGGGCACCAAGTTAGATGGAGCCGCGGGAGGGAGTGCCGCGGTTCCGCTGAAATCAGGAAGCGTGCTGCTCGAGCGTTTCGAGCGGGACGATGGAGAGCGCGGCCTGGTTGGTCGCTTCCAGGCTCACTTGCGGGGCTTTGCCGGCTTGGTAAGCCTCGAGCCAGCGACCGGCGCAAAGGCACCAGTGGTCGCCCGGCTTGAGGCCGGAGAAATCATATTGAGGGACGGGAGTGGTCAGATCGTTGCCCCGAGATTTGGAAAACTGGAGAAACTCAGCAGTCATGATCGCGCAGACCGTGTGTGAGCCTCGGTCTTGCGAGCAGGTATTGCAGTGGCCATCGCGAAAAAAACCGGTGGCCGGCTCGAAACTGCAGGGCTGAAGCAATCCGCCGAGGACGTTGCGGGCTGCTTCCTCCCCCTCGCCGTGTGCTAAATCGCGGACCGACATATTTTTACCAGCCCAAGATCAGGGCGAAGACCAGCGGGGCGACGATGGTGGCGTCTGATTCAATGATGTATTTCGGGGTGTCGGCCTCGAGCTTGCCCCAGGTGATTTTTTCGTTCGGCACGGCACCGGAGTAGGACCCGAAGCTCGTGGTCGAGTCGCTGATCTGGCAGAAGTAGGCCCAGACCGGAATGTCCTCCAACTGCAGGTCCTGGTGGAGCATGGGCACGACGCAGATCGGGAAATCGCCGGCAATGCCGCCGCCGATCTGGAAAAACCCAACCGGAGTCGGGGCCGTCTTCTGATACCAGTCGGCCAGATAGATCATGTATTCGATCCCGGTGCGGACGGTGTGCACGTTTTTGATTTCGCCGGTCATGACGTGCGAGGTATACATATTGCCCAGGGTGGAGTCTTCCCATCCGGGCACGATGATCGGGATGTTTTTCTCCATCGCGGCGATGACCCAGGAGTCCTTCGGGTCGATCTGATAGTATTGCTCGAGCTTGCCGGACTTGATGGTCCGCCACATGAATTCATGCGGGAAATAACGCTCACCGGCCCCATCGGCCGCCATCCACTCTTCGAACACCGCTTTTTCGAGACGCCGCATGGCTTCCATTTCGGGGATGCAGGTGTCCGTCACGCGGTTCATGTGCCGGTCGAGGAGGGCCTGCTCGTCGGCCGGGGTAAGGTCGCGGTAATGCGGGACGCGCTCGTAGTAGTCGTGGGCGACAAGGTTGAAGATGTCCTCTTCGAGATTTGCCCCCGTGCAGGAAATGATCCCGACTTTGTCCCGCCGGATCATTTCGGCGAGGGAAAGACCGAGCTCGCCCGTGCTCATCGCCCCAGCGAGGGAAACGAGCATTTTGCCGCCGTTGTCGATCAATTTGCTATAGCCATCGGCCGCATCGACCAGCGCGGCGGCGTTGAAGTGGCGGTAATGGTGGCGGATGAAGGTGGAGACGGGTTGGCTCATAGGATCAGAGTTTGACGTGGAAGGATTCACCCGGTTTGACCGAGCGGCAGAAGGCGGCCAGCAACTTGGCCATGGACTCGAGGTCGGCGAGGTCGATGACTTCGACTGGCGAGTGCATGTAGCGGTTGGGCAGTCCGAGTGAAGCGGTGGGAATTCCTCCGCGCTGGAGGAAAAAGGCATCGGCATCGGTGCCGGTGCGGCGCGGGTTGGCTTCGCGTTGGACCGGAATTTTTTCCTTTGCAGCCACCTCGAGGAGACGTTGCACCACGACCGGATGATTCGAGCTGCCAAAAGAAATAACGGGACCCTTGCCGAGCCGGACATCCCCGTGCTTGGGCTTTGAGCAATTTGGAATATCGGTTCCGTGGGTCACGTCGACCACAAGGGCCACGTCGGGGTTGAGGGCATAAGCTGCCATCGTCGCGCCATAAAGGCCGTTTTCCTCCTGTACGGTGGACACTGCGGTGACACATACCGCGGGCTTTTTCGCGGCCAGCTGACGCAAGGCTTCGCCGGCGGACCAGACCCCGATGCGATTGTCGCAACCGCGGGCTGCCACGCGGTTATTTCGCAGACGCTCAAATCCGTCGGCGTAGGTGATGGAGTCCCCGACCCGCGCGAATTTTTCCGCTTCCGCTTTCGACCCGGCACCGATGTCGATATACATCTCGTGCAGCTCGGGCACTTTTTTGCGGTCGTCCGGCTCTTGCAAATGAATGGCCAGCGAGCCGGTCACGCCGGAAATCGTCCCTTGGGGGCCGTGCACCTGGACGCGTTGACCTCGGAAAAGCGCGCGGTCGATACCGCCGATTCCTTGGACGAAAAGAAAACCATCCTCATTGAGGTGCGAGACCATAAAGCCAAGCTCGTCGATATGACCGGCCAGCACGACATGCGGCCTTTTCTCCGCCCGGCCCAACCGGGCAAAGGCGTTCCCGTAAGCGTCGGTCGTGAACTCGTCGCAATGCGGTTTGACGTAGTCCGCCCACACGCGCTGCGCACCCGTCTCGAAGCCGGAGGGTGATGGTGTTTCGATCAGGTTTTTGAAGAATTTGAGCGGGGCTTTGTCCATCATGACACTATGCAAAGCACAGCCATGAGGGGCAAGACCTCGACGCCGAAAAGTGCATCGGGCAGACTTTGTCGCCCGGCATGACCTTCACCCGCACCACCCTTCGTGAGTTACGTCCGACCCTGCGGCTGGCGGCGCCCATCACGGCCGGGCAAGTCGGGCAGATGCTCCTTGGCGTGGCGGACACCATCATGGTCGGTCACGTCGGAACCATAGCCTTGGCCGCCTGCTCTTTTGCCAATAACGTCCTGATGGTTTTTGCCATTGCCGGCTTCGGCGTGCTCACTGCGGTCTCGGTGCGGGTTTCCCACGCGCACGGGGCGGGAGCCACCGACGCGATGGCCCGCGCTTTCCATGCCGGCGTCGGGCTCTCGGTGATTGGTGGGCTGATTTGCGCGGTAGCCATGCACTTGATTTATCCTGTTTTTCACCATTTGGGGCAGGCCCCCGGTGTGGTCGATGAGGCGCGGGCCTACACGCTGATTGTCGCGTGGTCGCTCATTCCCGCCTGGCTGACCGCCTCGGCACGAAACTACCTCGAGAGCCAGTCGCGCCCGTGGCCGGCTTTTTGGATCATGTTCGGCGGCGTCGTGCTTAATGTATTACTCAATTGGGTTATGATTTACGGCAACTTGGGAGCAACGGCCATGGGGCTGGAGGGCGCCGGATGGGCCACCCTGATCAGCCGCGTGGTGGTTATTGGCGGCCTCATTTGGTTCCTTTTGGCCGGCCGCAGCGCGCCATCCGTGCGCTGGAAGGCAAATTTGGAGTGGTGGCGTGAGCAATGGGCCCTGCTCCGGTTGGGTGTGCCCACGGGTTTGCAATTGCTCAGTGAGGTCGGGGCCTTCTCTGCCGCCGCCCTGCTCATCGGACATCTCGGGGCGATCCCCCTGGCCGCGCACCAGATTGCCATCACCTGCGCGGCCACGACTTTCATGTTTCCCCTCGGCATTTCCATGGCGGCCACCGTGCGCATTGGGCAGGCCCTCGGCAGTGGTCGCCAAGAGTTGCTCCGTCCGATCGGGGCGGGAGCCTGGCTGATCGCAAGTATCGTCATGGCGGCCTTCACGGTTGTCCTCTTCACCTCCGGTCACCTCATCGCGCGCGCCTTCGTGAGCGATCCGGCGGTTATTGCCATCGCCGCGCAGCTTCTCATCATCGCCGGCATTTTCCAATTGGTGGACGGAGTGCAGGTCGTCGGGTCGGGGTTGCTGCGCGGCTTGCGTGACACCAAAGTCCCGATGTGGATCAATATTGTCGCCTATTGGGTCATCGCACTGCCGCTGGGCGGCTGGCTGACTTTCACCCGCGGTGATGGGGCTGCGGGCATGTGGTCCGGATTGGCTTGGGGCATCGCCTTTGCCTCGGTCTTTCTCGTGCTGCGCTTCATGGCCAAGACGCGTACCGCGTGATCGAGTCAATAGCACCCTGCCGGCAACATCCGGTCATCACGGAGAGAATTTCCGCGACACCTTGCCGCCCACTCAATGGCCCAGCGCGTAGGCCAGGTGCGGGGTATACAGCTTCGGTTCGAGCAAAAAGCTGTCGTGGCCCTTCTCCGAATGCACGGTGAGGCGCAAATGCGGGACGCCTGCTTTTTTCAACTCGGAACAAATTTCCGCCTGGTAGTCCGGGTAAAAGCAACAATCGCTGTCGATGGTGAAGACCAGATACTGCTGGTCTTTGCAGTGACCGAAAAGCGGCTGCCAGCCGGAATGTTTGGCATCCTTGTAAAGGTCGAACTGTTGCCATGCGTCGATGATGCGCAGGTAAGAGTTGGCGTCGAAGCGCCGGACAAACTTTTGTCCCTGATAAAGCATGTAGCTCTCCAGCGAGCTGGAGATGTCATACCATGGCAGGTCGCTCTCCGGCCTTACGATGTCGACGCGGGCGCGTTCTTCGATCACATCGGCATAGAGGAAGGTCTTGTGGCTGATCATGCGGGCGAGTGCCAGTCCGTGCACCGGACCCGGCGTGCCGTAGTAGTCCCCTCCCCGGAATTCGGGATCCCGAGTGATGGCGATGATTTGCTCAAGGTTGTGCATTTGCTGGAGGCCATGCGAGCGGATGCCGGTGCCGATGGTGATCACGTTCGCCACGCGGTCCGGCCAATGCACGGCGAAGTCGAGGGCCATCATACCGCCGAGGGAGGTGCCGACCACGGCATGAAGTTTTTCGATGCCGAGATTTTCAAGCAGTGGAAGTTGCGAGCGGACGATGTCATGCACGGTAACCCGCGGAAAATCACCGGCATAGACCTTGCCGGTGGCCGGATTGACCGAGCAGGGGCCGGTCGAACCGTAGCAGCCGCCGAGGTAGTTGGCACAAATGATGAAATACTTGTTGGTATCCAGGGCGCGGCCGGGGCCGACAAAGCCGTCCCACCAACCGGTGTGCAGTTCCTCGGTCCACCGTCCGTCCAGGCCCGGCACGTCCTGGTTGCTCCCCGCGGCGTGCTGGCTGCCGCTCAAGGCATGGAAGAGGACCACTGCATTGGAGCGGTCAGCGTTGAGTTCTCCGTAGGTCTCGTAAGCAATGGTCACACCGGCCAAAGCAGCACCTCCCGCGGTAACGAAAGGATCGTCCGCGCTCCCGAAAGTGTGAAACCGGGTTTCGACTTTGCCGATGCCTTTGCTCATAGACCGGTGGTTACTTCGCCGCGGCCAAAGCTTGGTCGATATCTTCGAGCAGGTCAGCAGGATCCTCGAGACCGACGGAAAGACGGATAAGTTCCGGCGTGATCCCGGCCCCGCGCTGTTGTTCCTCGTTAAGCTGGGAATGCGTGGTCGTGGCCGGGTGGATGGCCAGGCTCTTGGCGTCGCCCACATTGGCCAGGTGGGAGAAAAGTTGGAGAGCCTCGATGAACTTCTTCCCGGCCGCGGCGCCGCCCTTGATGCCGAAGACGACCATGGATCCCCCCTTGCCGTGGAGATACTTCTGGTTGAGTTCATGGTAAGGATCGTTTTTCAGCCCCGGGTAACGGACCCACTCGACGTCAGGGTGCTTTTCGAGGTGCTCGGCGACAGCCAGCGAGTTGGCGCAGTGTTTCTCCATGCGCAGCGGCAGGGTTTCGATGCCTTGCAGGAAAAGCCACGAGTTGTCCGGCGCGATGCAGGCGCCGAGGTTGCGCAGCGGGACGGTGCGCATGCGCAGGATGAAGGCGAGCGGAGCGAGCGGGGCCGGCAAGTCGTGGCCCCAGCGGAGACCGTGGTAGCTGTTGTCCGGATTGTCGTAGAGCGGATGCTTTCCCGCGGCCCAGTTGAAACGGCCGCTGTCGACCACCACGCCACCAATGCCCGTGCCGTGGCCGCCCATCCATTTGGTCAGCGAATGAATGACAATATCCGCCCCGAAATCGAGCGGTTTGGTCAGATATGGCGTGGAGAAGGTGGCATCGACAATGAGCGGGAGGCCGTGGTCGTGGGCGACCTTCGCCACTTTTTCCAAGTCGACGACCTCGAGCGCAGGGTTGGACACCGTTTCGACAAAAAGGGCTCGTGTTTTGTCGTCGATCGCCCGGGCGAAATTTTGCGGGTCGTTCGAATCGACGAATTTCACCTTGATCCCGAGGGCGGGGAGAATGTCGCTGAATTGCGTGTAGGTGCCGCCGTAGAGGTTGCGGGCGCTGACAATATTGTCGCCGGCCGAGGCAACGTTGATGATCGAATAGAAAACGCCGGCCGTTCCCGAGGCGACCCCCAGCCCGCCCATTTCGGGCGCACCTTCGAGCAAGGCCACGCGCTTTTCCAGCACGTCGGTTGTGGGATTCATCAGCCGGGTGTAAATGTTGCCCAGCTCTTTGAGGGCGAAGAGATTCGCGGCGTGCTCGGTGCTTTTGAAAACGAACGAGCTGGTCCGATAAACGGGCACCGCGCGCGAGAGGGTGGTCGGGTCGGGTTGCTGTCCCCCGTGGAGGCAGATGGTGTCGAATCTCATGATATTTTGAATGTTTGGGTGAGGCAGATAGTTTCCCCTCCACCGATCAAGTCAACCGCAAAGGCGGCTATGACGCACGGTTAGCGGAGCACTTCCGGGGGGAGGCGACCGACATTGGCTTCGGGGGCACGACGGTCTTTACCTGCAGCAGCCATGGGGATGAGTCCGGCCGATCCGCTGGCGTAGGCCACCATGGCGTGCCCGTTGTGCCGGAAGTGAACAGACGGGATTTTACCGCGATCGTCGTCAAACCCGTAGAACTCCTCAATCATGGGATTTCGCGCGCTGGCCGGCTTCTGGAAAGTATTGACCTGGGCTGCGGTGGCAAAAACCACGGTTTTGCCAGGATTTTCGAGGTCCCAGTAACGCAAAGGTGGCCCCCCGCGCGGAGTCCACCCGTTGGCACCCGAAAGGACCACGTTGTAACCGATCCCGATATAACCGTGCTTGTACTTCGGTTTGAAAGGCGTCCCGGCGAAACCGAAGCTCGGGTCGGGAGCGATATTACGAGGCACGTAGGGGCCGAGCGGACCGTTGTCCATGTCGATCATCCGTTGGCCTTCGGGCTGGCCCAAGCTTTTGCCCGACTCGAAGCCGAACCACCAAATCGCGCCTTTCGCTCCGTCAACAATACCATCGCGACGATAGGGCCAGAACCTGTAGTCATGGTCGCCGAGGTAAGCTGCGCCACCGGCAGCCAGTTGGCGGATATTGTTGGCCGAAACAGCCAATGAAGATGTCCGGTAGGCGCCCCACACGGCCGGAGCAGCCACGGCACAAAGAATGATGATTGTCGCCGTGACAACGAGAAGCTCGACAAGGGTGAAGGCGGACTTTTTTTTCACGGCACTTGTCTCACGGCAATCCGGTAGAAACGCTTCAGCGGAAGATCGGTGGTTTCGTCCAGGAAGATCAGCTCCCCACCGGTCCCCGGTTCACCATCCCCCATCGGGTTCCAGGGACCCGCGACATGATCGCTGTATTCCAGCTGGTAAATGAAGCTGGTCTGGCTGCGCACCGCCACGCTGGGGTGTCCTTGGTCCATGTGGAAAAAAGCCGCGGAAACCGGAAGCTTTGCCGCAACGGGTTGTTGCACCGGTTGTGTGGTGAATTCCGCGGCAAAGCCATAGGCGTCCCACGCTCCATCAACCAGCGGGCGATCACCCGCGCCGACCGGGGAGGCAGCCCATGCGCCGGTCGCATAGATGCTTGATCCCGCCTGATCGAAAATGGCGGTGTCATTGGTCGCCCAATCATAGTATTCGAAGTTTCCCCCGCGGATAAAATATTCCCAGTATCCGCTGAACCAATCACTCTGGGTCCTCTGCACTCCTTCCCCCGGCGAGTATTCGAGCGAAAGAACTGACAACCCGAAACTATACTCCACCAAACCGAGGCCCAGGCGTCCGTCTGCACCCAAACCCGCGCCGACGGGGTCTCCGGCCGGATCTTCAATCCGCGTGCTTCCAGCGATTGCACGGAGCATGTCCATTCCCGTGGCCTGACCGTCCCAGCGGTAACCCCAGGCGACCGACACCGGTTGCAGGCCGTCGTTCCACTGCAAAACAAGCGCGGCGCGATGAGGTCCTGATCCGACCCAATACTGGATATTCTCGAAACTATTGACCAAGGCCTGCGCGTGCAGGCTGGTCAAACCAAGCGCCAGAAGCGCTACGATCATTTTTTTCATCAGTTGTCCTTCTTGTTGTTGTGGGCAAGAGAGACCCTGATGCCGCGGCGCGAGGCCGCGAGAGCAGAGACAACTCCCGCACGCTTCATTTCTTGCGATGAAGTTTTTCCGCGCACCGCCACCCGGCCGTGCACGCGTCGAGGATGAGCAGGAAGATGTTCGGACTCCCGGTTTGTGAATGCCGAAGCATTCGCCTCTCCCCTCGCCTTCGCCCGGCCTAGGCCAGACTGGCTTTGTTCCCGCTCGCGCGGGATGAAGGATCGTTACCGGATACCGCAGCGCAACTGTGGCCGGATCTCACGGCCTTCCCTTGTCTGCTAATCGGTCTCACCCGGTTTGGGCCGGGTGCTGGTCATGCAAAAGAACGCAATTCCGTTTTAAGCGGCGCGGCGGGTAGCGTCAATGACCTTGCCAAAAAATCCTCCAAAGTGGTCAATCGACCCATGCGCAATTTTCACGCTTGGACCCACCGTACGGAAGAGGGCGAAAAACGCGAAGTGCGGGCGGTTAAAAATCAGGGCCGCTGGCGTTTGCAATCCAAAGTGAAGCAGGACGAGGAATGGACCTACCACGAAGTGCCAGAGAAGTCGGATTTGGAAGAGTTGCGCGAAATCCTCTGGCGCAAATACCAGCGCCGTCGTGCCTCGCACGAGGATGTGCTCCTGGCGGACAAAATGCTGGCCGACTTGGCCCGCAATTAGCGTTCGGACGCCGCTTCGCGATATTGGATGTATCCGCTGCGGGCCGAGATGTAAGGATCCAAGGCATCCTTGGTCGCCATGTCGTAACGATCCATCTGGTCGGGAACACCGTGCGCGCCGGACGGAGCGGAGATGGCCGTGGTCCATGCTGCACCGCCAAAAAGCAAGCCGACCCAAGCCACGGGGTTAAGCGCCGTGTCGCCTGCCGTGCCGACCAGATCGCGAGTCGTGGTTGGCCCGAGCACGGGAAAGACAAGGTAAGGACCGTGGGGCGCACCCCATTTGCTGAAAGTTTGTCCCGTATCGGCCTTCGGCACATCGGCCAGGGCGGGAATTTTGTCAGCGGGCTTCATCACTCCGCCGACCCCGGCAGTGGTATTGACCAAAAAGCGCCCCGTCTCCGTTGCGGTGCGATCAAGGCGCCCTTGCAGGGTGTGATTCACCACACGGATCGGGTATTTTATATTTTCATAGGCATTGCCAATGCCGTGCCTGACCCATTTGGGAAAAATCGATTTATAAGCCTTGGAAAAAGGTTTGGCCACGTAGGTGTACAACTGATGGTTGAACCAAAAGATACCCCGATTGACCGGCTCGATCGGGTCATGCACTTCGACGACGGCAACCGTATCCCAATCGTCATGTTCATCCGCTGCAGCAACCTCCTCTTTGGTCGCAAAGGTGGTCTGGCCCGCTGCGACGGGCGACTCGTCGACCCGGCGGGTGGCGCAGCCTGCGAGGAGCAAGGCAAGGACTCCGGAAACAATAAGCGCCGGCGTCTTCATCAGGTGCGTTCCAATGATTGTTTGAGCGACGCAATGACGGCGACCGCGCCACCCTTTCTAACCAGCACATCAAACTGAGCGCGGTAGTTGGCCACGAAACTGATGCCTTCGGCCAAAATGTCGGTGATAAGCCAGCTACCGCGGTCTTCAAGACGGTAAGTGATGTTGTAGCGACTTCCTTTGTAAACTGTTTTGGTCGGAATCTCGACTTTGCCCGCTCCTGGACTGGACGGCTTGAGGAATTCAATTTCGGCCAGTTCGCCGGGAGTGAACTTCTTACTGTAGTTGCGGATGATAAGTTTGCTGAAAAGTTTGGTCGCTTCAGCCTTCTGCTCTGGGGTGAATTGCCGCCAACCGGGACCAACGGCGCGGCGGGTCATTGACTCAAAGCACATATGACGAACAAGAATTGGGGTGAGCTGATTGGCCATGGATTGACCCCCTTTGCCCTTTTTCGTGACGACCAGCACTTGATCAATCGTCGAGCGAAGATTCGCTTCTGCCGCCTCGGTCGAAGCGTTGGACGTCACCACGCCAACGCACAGGCCGAGGAGAAGAAAAAAGATGTTTTTCATCGTTCGGACGGGGTCGAAGCAGAGTCTTGGTTCCCATCCTCTCCATCTTTGACCCCGCCAAAAGCCATTTTGCTGATCAGAGATTCCAGCTCGAGGGCAGATTCGGTCATGGTGATGCGGGCGGAAGGTTGGAGCAATTCTTCATCGGCTCCCGGCGCGAGGGCAACAAATTTGTCCCCGATCAGCCCGGAAGTTTTGATTGAGGCCATGGTGTCGGCGGGCAGCGGAAGGCCCGCACGGATGCGCATCTCGACAATCGCGCTGTAGTCCTGCGGGTCGAGACGGATGGCGTCAACCCGCCCGACCGTAACGCCGGCCAGCATCACGGTGGCCCCGGCGCTCAGTCCGCCCGTGTTGGCGAAGCGGGCTTCCACGGGATAGGTGTCGCTTCCGACCAACTCCCCAGCACCGAGCTTGAGCGTGAGATAAACCAAGGCGGTTAGGCCAAGCAGGACGAATACTCCCACCCCAAGTTCGAGCTTTTTATCTCTGTTCATGAGTGTTCCGGGGCAACCTCACCACGGCGCAGGCCATCGAGGGTCGAGCGCAACGCAGCGGGGCTATCGCGGAAGGATTGAACCACCGGATGGGCCGAAGAGGCAAACTCATCCGGCGTCCCGTTAAAACAAATTTCGCCTTGGTGGAGCAGCGCGACTGTGTCACTCGCGACCAGTGCCTCGACAATGTCGTGCGTCACAATGAGCGCGGTGAAACCGACCAGCGCTTGGTACTTTGCGATCATGGCAAAGACCGCATTGCGGCGCAACGGGTCCAAGCCGGCGGTCGGCTCGTCGAAAAAAACCATCTCAGGCCGGGTGACAATGGCCCGCGCGAGGGCAAGCCGCTTCTGCATCCCGCCAGAGAGCATGCCCGGATAGTGCTCGGCATAGTCGCCCAGTTCCAATTGTCCAAGTGCCTCCATGGCGCGGGCCCGGATCTCCCCCCGACCCAGCGACGTGGTCTGCTCGAGCGGCAAGGCGACATTGCGGAAGGCCGTAAGCGAGTCAAAGAGGGCATTCCCCTGAAAAAGAAAGCTGCACCGCCGAAGGAAGGGATTCCTTGAGGCAGGGTCGTGAAAGTCAAGCGTCCGCCCCTCGAAGGAAATCCGTCCGGCATCGGGTTCCGCGATATTGGCCAGGCATTTGAGGAGTACGGATTTGCCCGCTCCACTGGGCCCCAGAACGGTAAAAAGGCTGCCGCGCGGCACGGCGAGGCTGACACCTTGGAGCACGGAGTGCCGGCCGAAGCTTTTCTGCAGATCGTCCACTTCGAGCAGGTATTGGCCGCCTTGGGCGCCGGGGTTTGCATGTTGGTGGAACGGCGTCATGGGATCAGATAAGGACCGAGGTAATAACATAATCGGCGACCAGCACCGCGATGCTGGAGATCACCACTGCCTTGGTCGTGGCCGCGCTGACCGCCCGCGCACCCGTGGCACCGCGGATGCGGTGGGCGTGAAACCCCTGATAGGCACAAATGCTCATGGTGAGCAAACCAAAGGTCACCGCTTTGAGCAGGCACTCGAACACGTCCCCGCTCTCCACCGCGCGCTGGACCGAGGACCAGTAAACGCCCGGGTCAACCCCCAACAGGAGCGAACCGGAGAGGCTTCCTCCCCACAACCCGACGGCGACAAATACGGCGGTTTGCGCCGGGAAAACAAAAAGGGCGGCCAAAAGCCGGGGAGTGACCAAATACCCGCAACTGCTGATCCCCATGGTGTCGAGGGCGGCGATCTGCTCCGAGTTGCGCTGGATGCCCAATTCGGCAGCCAAGGCGGACCCGGCCTGCCCCACGAGCATGAGGGCGGCGAGGACGGGCGCCATTTCCCGCACCAGACTCAAGGAGACCAAGACGCCAAGCAAGGCCTCGGAACCGAAACGATTGAGCACGTAGTATCCCTGAAGTCCGAGCACGAGGCCGGTGAAAGTGCCTACGATGAGGATGACCGGCAGGCAACGGAAGCCCTGCTCATAGACCGCGCGGGCCACCCGGGCCCAAAGCCTCCGGGTGGCCAAGACGGCGCCAAGGGAACGGACGGTGAAAAGGGCGAAATCACCCAATCCCCTCACCTTGTCCAATGTGAAACTGCCAACACTGCGGACCACCGCTATGGCTATGGCAGAGTGCACGGCGCGATGCAAAGACTGTTTGCCACAGCTTGTGCCGCACGGCAGCCCGTTTATGCTCTGCGGCCATGTCCGCCAACGAACTCCGGCAAGCCGACAAGACGCACCTCTGGCATCCGTTCACCCAAATGCGGGACTGGTGCGCGGTCGGGCATGATCCCCTCGTCTTGGTCGAAGGACGCGGCAGCATGCTGGTCGACGCCGCCGGCCGCGAATACCTCGATGGCAACAGTTCGATCTGGACCAACATTCACGGTCATTCGCACCCCCACATTGTCCAAGCCATCCAAAAGCAAGCGGCGAAACTTGCCCACAGCTCTTTTCTCGGCTTGACCAACGAACCGGCCATCCGACTGGCCGAAAAGCTGGTCGCTCTCTTTCCCTTGGGGACCCTGAGCCGCGTTTTTTATTCGGACGACGGCTCCACGGCGATCGAAGTGGCCCTCAAGATGGCTGTGCAATTCCATCAGCTGACCGGCCACCCCGAGCGTTGCCACTTCGCCGCTTTTGAACATGCCTACCACGGGGACAGTTCCGGCGCGGCCAGCCTCGGCGGCATTGCCGCCTTCAACGACCGCTTCGCTTCGCTCAGCTTTCCCGTCGTCCGGGTGGCCGACCTCACCGAGTTGGAAGCCCTCGAGCCCCGCACTGTGCAATCCTTGGCCGGCATCGTCATCGAACCTCTGATGCAAGGTGCCGGCGGGATGCGAACCTGGCCCACGGGACTGCTGCGCGACCTGCGGGACTGGTGCGATCGCAACAATGTCTTTCTTATCCTTGATGAGGTCATGACCGGCTTCGGGCGCACCGGAAAAATGTTCGCCTGCCAACAAGAGGACGTGATCCCGGATTTTCTGGCTCTGGCCAAAGGACTTTCCGGAGGCACCATGCCCCTCGCCGCAACCCTGACCACGGAGCGCGTCTTTGCAGCCTTCCTCGGCGATTACGCCGAAATGAAGACGCTGTTCTACGGCCACAGCTACTGCGGCAACCCGCTGGGCTGCGCCGCCGCGTTGGCCAGCCTTGAGGTTTTTGCGGCCGAGAGAACCTTGGAAAACCTGCAGCCGAAAATACAACAGATGCGTGTTCTTCTCGACGAGCTGGGCGGGGAAACCCATGTCGGCGCGGTTCGACAATGCGGCTTCATGGCCGGTATCGACGTGGCCCGTGCCGATGGTTCGCCTTATCCGTGGCAGGAAGAAACCGGAGCGCGTATCTGCCTGGCCGCCCGTCGACACGGGCTTCTGACCCGACCGATCCGTGACACCTTGGTGCTCATGCCGCCCTTGTGCTTCGACTCCGGCCAGCTGGCCGATGCGGTCGGTGCCTTGCGGACCGCCATCCGCGAGATCTGCGGTGAAAATTGACACCCCCGAGCCTTCCGGATACTCCTACGCGTTCTTTCTGATTAATTTCAACCAAAACTCATGAGCAAAACCTCGAAGAAAAAGGGCGGCAAAAAAGCAAAAACGACCGCGGGAACCAAAGGTAAATACGTTTACTATTTCGGTGACGGCAAAGCGGACGGCGACGGCACGATGAAGGCGCTGCTCGGCGGCAAAGGCGCGAACCTCGGGGAAATGACCCGCATCGGTTTGCCCGTTCCTTGCGGGTTCACGATCAGCACCGAGGTCTGCACCTATTATTACGATCACAAGCGCACTTACCCGAAGCAACTCGACGGTCAGATCGATGCCGCGGTGGCCAAAATGGAAAAATCGATGGGCAAAAAATTCGGCAGCGTGGAGAACCCGTTGCTGGTTGCCGTCCGTTCTGGAGCGCGCGATTCCATGCCGGGCATGATGGACACCATCCTTAACCTCGGCCTCAACGACGCCACGGTCGATGGTTTGGCCCGCTTGACCGGCAACGAACGTTTTGCCTACGACTGCTACCGCCGTTTCATCCAGATGTATGGCGACGTCGTGATGGGCGTGCAAAAACGTCCCGGCGAGGAAGACGACCCTTTCGAGGCGGTCATCGAGAAACTCAAGGCAGAACTTTTCCCGCAAGACCCACACGTCGCGGATACCGCGCTCGACGAGAAGGCACTCAAAGAATTGGTCAAACGCTTCAAGGCTTTGGTCAAGGAGCGCACCGGCAAGACCTTTCCCAACGACCCGCGTCAGCAGTTGATGGGTGCGGTCGGCGCCGTCTTCGGCTCCTGGAACAACGAGCGCGCCAATGTTTACCGCCGCAAATACAATATCCCGCACGAGTGGGGCACGGCGGTCAACGTGCAGGGCATGGTCTTCGGCAACATGGGGGACTCCAGTGGTTCCGGGGTGGCCTTCACCCGTGACCCGGCCAGCGGCACCAAGGTTCTCTACGGAGAATTTTTGGTCAACGCCCAAGGAGAGGACGTGGTGGCCGGCGTGCGTACGCCGGAAGCGGTCATTGGCATGGAGAAGCAATTCCCGTCGGCTTACCGTCAACTGCTCAAGGTTCAAAAAACCCTCGAGAAGCACTTTAAGGACATGCAGGACTTCGAGTTCACGGTCGAGGACGGCAAGCTCTTCATGTTGCAGACCCGCAACGGCAAACGCACCGGCCTTGCCGCGGTCAAAATCGCCTGTGACATGGTGAAGGAAAAACTGATCCACTGGAAAACTGCGGTGCACCGCGTCCCGGCAGAGCAACTTGACCAGGTCCTCGCCCCGATTTTCGACCGCCACGCGGTCAAAGCGGCCAAAGTCATCGCCAAAGGCTTGCCTGCCGGTCCCGGCGCGGCCTCCGGGAAAATCTACTTCAACGCCGAGCGCTGCGTCGAAGCAGCGGAGAAAGGCGAAAAAGTTCTCCTCGTCCGCGTGGAAACCTCACCGGAGGACCTGCGCGGGATGATCGCGGCAGAAGGCATTCTCACCGCGCGGGGCGGGGTCAGTTCGCATGCCGCGCTGGTTGCCCGCCAGATGGGCAAGGTTTGCGTCTGCGGCGCTGCAGCCCTGCAAGTCGACTACCACAACAAGACGCTGAAAATCGGCGACACGACTTATCACGAGGGCGATCACCTCTCGATCGATGGCACGGCGGGCGAAGTTTACAATGGCCAGATCAAGACCGCGCCTTCGGAAATCGTCCAAGTTCTGGTCGAGAAGTCTCTCAGCCCGGCCAAGAGCGGGATTTACAAGGACTTCGAGCAACTCATGTTTTGGTGCAGCAAAGCGACCAGAATGGGGGTCCGGACCAACGCCGATACGCCGGAGCAGACGACCAATGCAGTCGCTTTCGGGGCGAACGGTATCGGTCTCTGCCGCACGGAGCACATGTTCTTCGAAGGTGACCGCATCGATGCGGTGCGCGAAATGATCCTGGCGGAGAAAAAGGAAGACCGTCAGGCGGCTTTGGCCAAGCTTCTCCCCTATCAGCGCGAAGACTTCATCGGCATTTTCAAGGCGCTCAAAGGCCTTCCCGCGACCATTCGCCTGCTCGACCCGCCGCTCCACGAATTCCTGCCCCACGACCACGCGCAACAAAACGCCCTGGCCGATAAACTGGGCATCAGTGCCGACAAGATCGCCAAGCGCGTCCATGACTTGCACGAATTCAACCCGATGCTCGGCCACCGCGGCTGCCGCCTTGGCATCAGCTATCCGGAAATTTCGGAGATGCAGGTCCGCGCCATTTTCGAAGCGGCCGCCGAGGTGCAGAAAAAGGGCGTCAAAGTGCGGCCCGAAGTGATGATTCCGCTCGCCGGTTTCAGCAAAGAACTCAAGCTGCAGACCGAACTCGTCCACCGCATAGCCGCCGAAGTGGCCAAGGCAAAGAAGGTCAAGTTTGACTATCTGGTCGGCACGATGATCGAAGTCCCGCGCGCCGCGCTTGTCGCGGACGAAATTGCGCTGGATGCAGAATTCTTCAGCTTTGGGACCAACGATCTCACGCAGACCACGCTGGCCATGAGCCGCGACGACTCCGGCAGTTTTCTGCCGGCCTACCAAGAGCTGGAAATCGTTAAGCAAAACCCTTTTGCCAGCGTCGATAGGCAGGGCGTGGGCAAACTGATGCGCATCGCGGTCGAACTCGGCCGGAAGACGCGCAAGAAGATCAAGCTTGGCATCTGTGGTGAGCACGGTGGCGATCCGGATAGCGTCGAGTTCTGCCACGAAATCGGGCTTGATTACGTCAGCTGCTCGCCCTTCCGCGTGCCGATCGCACGTCTCGCTGCGGCGCAGGCGGCCCTCCATTGACAACCGGGAATTTCCCTCCCGTCGTCCCGTCCCGCGTTTGGCGCAGGACGGGATTTTCGTTTGCATGGACCAAGAAAGGGCCGATTCTCCAGCCCATGAAAACGCTTCTCTTGGCAGCCCTGTTCGCCGCGGTGCAGACCCTCTCCGCCGCCGGAGGAGAATTCAGCGTGGTGACTTACAATGTGGAAAATCTCTTCGACGCGGATGAGATTGCCGTCTTCGACGATTATGCCTCTTCAGGTGAATCCCACAGCTACTCCCCGGCCAAGTTGCTGGTCAAGATTGTCAACATCGCCGAGGCCCTGCGCACCTTCAACAATGGCGCTGGACCCGAGATCGTCTGTTTCAACGAGTTTGAAATCGATTTTTCCCCGGAGAGTACGGTGGCCGACCACGCCGCCTTTCTTGCCAGTTACAAAGACACCACGGTCGACCGCATGCTCACCACGGAACTCAACGACGAAATTCGCGGCCTTCCAGTCGAGGCACTCCTGCTCAAGTATTTTGAAGACAATGGCATGAGCGGCTACCAAGTCACGGTCGGGACGGACCCAGCCGGATCCGTGGGCCCGGGTGCCAAGAACGCCCAGACCAAAGCCCACAAGAACGCCGTTTTCAGCAAGTTTCCCATCACCGAGACGAAAAGCCATCCCACACCGGATGCGCGCGACATCCTCGAGGTGACCCTCGAGGCCGGAGGCCATCCGTTTACCATCTTCGTCAACCATTGGAAGTCGCGGGCCAGTGATATCAAAGCCGAGCAAACCCGGCGGCTCAATGCCCAGACCCTGCGTGATCGCCTTGATGTTGTCTTTGCCGAGAATCCGTCGGCCGATGTCCTGGTCACCGGTGACTTCAACAGCCAATACAACCAATCCCAGACATATCCCCACTTGGGCAAGACAGCGGTGAACAATGTGCTTGGTTCACAAGGTGACGAAACTTCCACCGCCTCCGCCACGAATGGCTCGCTTTACAATCTCTGGCATGAACTGCCCGTCGCGCAGCGCTTTTCCGATGAATATGCCGGGAAGTGGGGAACTTTGATGCAGATGATGGTCACACCCGGCCTCTACGACCATCAGGGCGCACAATACGTGGACAACTCGTTCGACGTGGTTGTTCTGGAAGGTGTCAATACGGTGGGCCCGTTCAAGCGGCCACGCCGCTGGACCAATGCCGGGGCCGGCGGCGGCTTCAGCGACCACTTTCCGATCAGCGCCCGCTTTCGCACGGTGGAGGAAAACGCCCCGGGGAAACGTCTTAATCCAGTCAGACCCGGCAAAGAGGATTCGCCCTCCAAGTTGATGGGGATCGATCACGACGCGCTGAAGGAAGACACCTCCCCCCGCTTCACCTCCCAGCTCGCGGCTAATCCGGAGCGGATTATGGGCGATATTTTCCGGGCCACCGGAACCATCACCTCCCTTCGCCCCTTGACCATGAAAGTCGAGGGTGGCGAATACCTCTTGCACTCACCGGACGAAGAACTGCGGCGGGAGATGCGTGCCTGGCCCAAAGGCGGCAAACTGGAATTTCTGGGTGAATTCTCCATGCACAAGGGAAAGCTCCAGTTCGTCATCAACGAGAGGGACTGGATCCTGCGCACACCCCGGCGTTCCGGAGACTAAGCTTAAAGGGTGGGCGGCCCATTGTCTTGCCGCCGCGGCCCGTGGCGGATGGAGCATCAGCGCGGTGGTCACAGTGCCGCCACCGCTGCAGGGCGCAGCCCAGATCCGGGTGGGAGGAACGGAGAATGCTTTGGACCTACCGTTTTTCGAGGGAGACGTAATCCCGTTCGGTCGCCCCATTGTAGATTTGGCGCGGACGGTGAATCTTCAACTTGGGATTCGAAGCGACTTCGCGCCAGTTGGCGATCCATCCGGGCATCCGGCCGATGGCGAACATCACGGGGAACATGTCCACCGGGATACCGATGGCCCGCAGGATGATCCCGCTGTAGAAATCGACATTGGGGTAGAGCTTGCGGGAGATGAAATAGTCGTCGGTCAGCGCGGCTTGTTCCAATTGCTGGGCGATGACGAGGAGCGGATCTTGGATCCCCATGGAAGTAAGGACACGCTTGGCCGCCTCGCCCAAAATACGGGCCCGCGGGTCGTAGTTTTTGTAAACACGGTGGCCGAAGCCCATGAGGCGACGCTTGCCTTGCTTGGCCGCTTCGATCGCCTTGCGTCCATCATCCCCGGAAGCTTGGATGTCCTCGAGCATCTCGATGACCGCCGCATTGGCTCCGCCGTGCAGAGGACCCCACAAAGCGCCAACTCCGGCCGAGACGCTGGCAAAAAGGTTCGCCCCGCTCGAGGCCACCATGCGCACGGTGGAAGTGCTGCAGTTCTGTTCGTGGTCGGCATGGAGCAAAAGAATAAGATCGAGGGCATCGATCACTTCCGGCTTCGGATTGTAGTCCCGGTAAGGCTCAGAGAACATCATGTGCAGGAAATTCGCGGCGTAGCGGAGGTCCCAGCGTGGGTAGACGAAAGGCAGACCGCGTTTCGTGCGGTAGGACATGGCGGCAACGGTGCGGACTTTGGAAATGAGCAGGGCGGCGGCCCAGTCGAAGCGCTCCTGATCCATCTGCTCTTTGTGAGACGTCATCTCGGGGTAATAGCAACCGAGAGAGTTGAGCATAGCCGAGAGAATGGCCATGGGATGGGAGGAATCGGGGAATCCCTCGAAGAAATGACGCATGCCCTCGTGCACCGAGGCACTTGAGGAGATGCGGGCCCGAAACTTGGAGAGTTCGTCCGAATCCGGCAATTCGCCGTAAATGATGAGAAATGCCGTCTCCAGAAAAATCGAGTCGGCCGCCAGATCTTCGATGCGGTAACCGCGATGCCTGAGAATTCCCTTCTCGCCGTCGATAAAGGTAATGCTACTGCTGCAGGAGCCCGTATTGGCGAAGCCGTCATCGTAGGTGATGAAACCGGTCTGGTCGCGCAGAGAGCGCACGTCCACCCCAGGCTCTTTCTCCGTGCCGATGACCACAGGCAATGTAACGACCTGTCCATCGGGCAACTTCAGTTCAGCCTGTTGAATATTTGCCATAAGAAAAACATGATAGATTAACCCGCAGCGGACGAACGAGGCAAACAAAAGGCCGAAGAAACTTTTTTCTACCCGCACGGGAGCACGCAGCAGGCATTTAGCGCCAACCAACAAGCGGCCCGTCTTGAGGCAAGCCCGCGGGCCAACCCAATGACGCGGTGCATGCACCGTTTCCCACCGGAGTCTGGTTCATGTCCCGTTGCCGAAACCGAGTGCTTTGGCCAGTTCCTCGCGGGCCAGCCACCCGACCAATTGACCCGCCGCATTGACGACTGGAAAAAGTTCCTGCGACGAATCGCGTAGAGTGGCTGCGGCTTCGGCGAGTGAAGCATCCGATGCTAGGACGGCAAAATCGCGCCGGACCAATGGGTCGATCCGAGCGGACGGATCCCAGCGCAAGGAATCGGCCAATGAGGCGACCGGGATCACCCCAAGGAGCCGCAGTGACGATTCAGTCACCGCCATCATGGCGTTCCGTCCAGCCATGGCCAAACCGGCCGCTTCGGCCACCGTCATGCCCGGCGAGAGCACCGGACCCATGGTTTGCATGATTGCACCCACGTGTGTTTCATCGGCTCTTTCTTTGCCGGAAGCGAATGACGCCTCCGCCCTTGCTCCAAAGAAAACAAAAACCGCAATAAAAAGGAGAAAAGGATTGCCCCCGAACAGTCCCAAAAACCCGAAGAGCACCGCGACAATCTGGCCTGCGGTTGCCGCAATGCGTGTGGCCTTCGCATGCTTGAGCCGCATGGCCAGGAGAGAGCGCAGTACGCGTCCGCCATCCATGGGAAACGCCGGCAACAAATTGAAGGCCACCAGCATCACGTTGATGGCCAGAAGCTTGCTCAACAAATTGCCCCCACCCTGGGCGACGGCTTGGAATTCCCCGGGAGCAAGGAGGCGCCCGATCACGACGTAAAGCGCGATGGCAATGACCACGTTGACCGCCGGTCCGGCCAGGGCAACGACCAATTCCTGCCATGGCTTGTCTGGCATGCGCTCCAATCGGGCAATGCCGCCGATCGGCAGGAGCGTGATATCCGGAGTGTTGATCCCGTAAGCGCGGGCGGCCAGAGCATGGCCGAATTCGTGCAGGATGACGCAGACGAAGAGAAGAATGATGAAAGAAAGGCCGGTAAAGACAGCCGCCGTTCCCCCCTCCCCGTAGTAGACAAATCCGAACCAAGCGAGGAGGAGGAAAAAGGTCGCGTGGATGCGGACGTCGATGCCGGCAATGCGCACGAGGTGGAATGACCATTTCACGCGGCGGACCCTCCGCCATCATTCCGGGTTCGGCAAGAGGAAACCGCGGGCTTTCGCGCTGGTCAGCAAGCGCGCCGCGGGTCATTTTCCCTAGCGTCCATGACCTGGGAAATCGCCACCGTCCTTGCGCTCGTCGCTTTTGCGCTCGTCCAATTCGTGCGCGAGCGGTGGCCGACCGATTTGACCGGTCTGACCATTTTCGCGGCCCTGTTGTTGCTTTCACAACTGCCGTTTGCAAATTCCTTTCCCGAGACGGCCAAGTTGCTCGCGGTTTTTGCCAACGCGGCCCCGATCACGGTGGCGGCCATGTTCATCCTGAGCAATGCCCTCGAGCGGACCGGCGCCCTGACCCGCGCCTTGACCGCCTTGGAAAATGTGGGCGGTCTCGGGCCGCGAGGGCTGCTTTTGGTCATGATGCTGGTCACGGCCCTTGTTTCCGCCTTCATCAATAACACGCCTGTGGTGGTCGTGGGATTGCCGATCGCCATCCACTTGGCCAATCGGGCAGGAGTCTCGGCTTCGATCTTTCTCATTCCACTTTCTTATGCCGCCATTTTCGGGGGCACTTGCACCTTGGTCGGCACGAGCACAAACATCCTCGCTAGCGGTTTGGTCGCCGACGCCGGCTTCGAGCCTTTCGGCATGTTCGAGACAGCTTTCGTCGGGTTGCCCCTGTTCTTCATCGGCACGGCCTTCGTTGTTTTGGTCGCACCCAAATTTCTACCGCACCGCAAAACATTGGCCCAGGGGCTGAGCGATGGGGGGTTCTCCGAATACGTGGTCGAGGCGACGGTGGCGGCCGGTTCCGTCGCCGCGGGAAAAACCTTGGTCGAAGCGGGTCTGGGTCCGCGGGCCGGCGTGCGCGTGCTCGAAGTTCTGCGCGACAACGAACCGCTTTTCGAACCGCTCGATACCTTGCAACTCAAGGCCGGCGATCGTTTGGTCATTGCCGCCGCACCCGGTGCGGTGGCGGATGTGCTGGCCCGGCAGGACATCAGGCTCGATGTCGAGCAGACCGAGTCCGGAAAAAAAATGATTTCCCACGAGGCGCATCTGGCCGAGGCGATCGTCGGGCCTCTTTCCGAATTGGCCGGTCGCAGCTTGCGCGACCTCAACTTCCGCCAGCGCTTCGGCTTGGTCGTCCTCGCCATCCACCGCCGCGGCACCAATCTGAGCCGCGGCTTTGAAAATGTGGCTTTGCAACCCGGCGACACCTTGCTGCTCCTCGGGGAGGAAGCATCCATCGGCCAACTCAAAGCGACGAACGAACTTTTGCTCCTTGATCGTCCGCGCGCTTCCACCTCGGCCCAGCGCGCCCGCACCCCTTTGGTTCTGGCCACCATGGCGGCGGTGGTTTTATCCGCCTCCCTCGATATTATCCCCATCGCGGTTGCGGCCATTGTCGGCTGCGTTTTTCTCATGCTCACCGGCACGATGAAGCCGCGTCAGGCTTATGCCTCGGTTGATTGGAGTCTCCTCTTCCTCATCTACAGCACGCTGGGGATCGGCGTGGCGATGGAAAGCACCGGAACCGCGCAACTCATCGCGGTGAATCTTGCTTCATGGGCAACCGACTTTGTGCCCCAGGATTGGAAAGCACTTTTGTTGCTCGCCGTCATTTTTATCCTCACCTCGACACTCACCGAATTGCTTTCCAACAATGCGACCGTGGTGCTGATGATGCCGATCGCGCTCGGTCTGGCCGCGCAACTCGGCCTCGACCCCCGCCCCTTCGCCATTGCCATCACCATTGCGGCCAGCGCCAGCTTCGCCACGCCGATCGGTTACCAGACCAACACCTATGTTTATTCGGCCGGCGGCTACCGATTCGCCGATTTTCTCCGCATCGGGCTACCGCTCAACGTCGTCTACTTTATCGGCGCGATGATCGTTATCCCGCTGGTCTGGCCCCTCCACAAATAAGAAACCCCGCAGATTGCTCCGCGGGGTTCCCGGTGGAGATTTATTTTTCCGCTCAGGAATGCTGCGCTTTCAACGTCGAGGACATCGAAAGGAAGAAGAATCCGGTAAAGATCAGATTGATCCCGAAGAGGAGCCCGAGGAGCCAAGCGGCTGAACCGGGGAAGCCGCTGAAAATCATCCAAGCGAGCACAAGCGAGACAATGCCGCTCAAAAGCATAAACCACATGGTGTTCGTGCCGCTGAACTTGAAAGCGGCAATGATTGTCACGAGGCCCTGCGCAGCAAAATAAGCGGCGAGGAGGATGGTCAGCGTGAGGATACCCGCCCCGACTTGGAACATGAGCAGAAGACCGGTCGCAAGGGTGAGAGCGGCCCAGAGTCCCGAGACGACGCGGGATGCGGTGCCGGACTCCTTGCGGCCGAGCGAGGCGGCGAGGGCGTAGCCGCCGGCAATGAGCAGGAGGGCGGCGAACAATTGTTCGACCACGATGGTGCCGAGTAGCGGGAAGGCAATAGCCAACGCGCCGAACACGATGAGGAGGATTCCCTGGAACATGGTCCAGCCAGGTGATTTATGGTTGGTTGCGTCAGTCATAGCCCCTCCAACCTGTCCGGCCAGTGCGCGGGAGGAAAGCGAATTTTCCAGCGACGAGCGGACGGTAAGTGATAAGCTCGGCTTGTCCCATGCCGAGAAAACGACCCGCTCTCCACCATCCGGCGGCCCATCGCGTCAGCCTGCTGCGACGGCGCGCGAAAAAGCGCCGCACACGTCGGTTGCGCACGCGGAAGTTGAGGCGCTTGGTCCTTGCCTCTTGCCTGCTCTGGGGGCTCGTCGCGGGTTTCTATCTGGCCTGGGCCTGGACCTTCGATCTTCGGGAAGTAGGACGCATTCCGGAGAGTTCGCTCGTCATCGACCGCCAAGGGAAAATTTACACCCGTTTGTCCGGTGAGAACCGCCGCACTGTCCCGCTCGATCGGGTCAGCCCGTGGTTTGTCCGCGCGGTCATCGCCCGCGAAGATTCGCGCTTCTTGCAACATTTCGGTGTCGATCCGCTGGGTATCGCCCGGGCGGCGGTCGCAAATTTGAGCGCCGGTGGTGTCCGTCAGGGCGGCAGTACCCTGACCCAGCAACTGGCCCGCAACAGCTTTCCGCTCGGTGGGCAAAACATGCACCGCAAAGTGCTTGAAGCAGCGCTTGCCGTGCGCATGGAAGCCGTGCTGAGCAAAGACGAAATCCTGACCCACTACATGAACCGGATTTATTTCGGCGCGGGTTTGTTCGGCATCGAAACCGCGAGCCAGGCTTACTTCGGCAAGCCGGCCGCCGACCTGACGCTTTCCGAGTCCGCTCTCCTCGCCGGGCTCATCCGCAGTCCGAACCGCCTCTCACCCTTCCGTGATCCGGACGGCGCCCTCGCCCAACGCAACATGGTACTGCGCCAGATGGAGGACCAGGGATATGTTTCCGCCGCCGAGTGCCAGTCGGCGCAAGCGGAGCCTTTGCTTCTTGCCGCGGAAAGACCGCAGCCCCCGCAGGAAGATTGGGCGATGGAACTTCTCTGGCGCGAGTTGGAGCGTGTCCTGCCGCAAGACATCATCGACCGTGCGGGCCTGAAAATTTACACCGCGCTGGACGGCGACATGCAGCGCGCGGCGGTGGCTGCGGTCGACGAGCAACTGGCCGCAGTGGAGGCGCGGACCGGATACCCGCATGAAAAGAAAGCCGATACGGCTCATGTCGATCCGCGGAGCCGCGGGGGCACACCTTACCTGCAGGCATCTGCCATGGCGGTCGACAATCGCAGCGGCGGCATCCGTGTGTTGGTCGGCGGGCGCGACTATTCCTCGAGCAAATTCAACCGCGCTTATTTTGCCGAGCGGCAGGTCGGATCTTCGGTCAAGCCCTTTGTCTACGCCGCGGCTTTTGCCGCGGGCATGGACCCGGACACCCCGGTGAGCGATGACCCGTTGCGGGCGGGGGAATTGCCGAAGGGTTTCGGTCCGTACAACCCGTCCAACAGCGACGACACTTACCGCGGAATGCTCCGGGCCAAAGACGGATTAATCCTCTCGCGCAACACGATGAGCGTCCGCGTGGGCGCCGTGGCCGGCATCGAGCGGGTCCGTGAAAGCATTCTCGCCTCCGGCATCGGGACGGACGTGCCGAAGTATCCCTCGATTTTCCTCGGCTCGTTCAGCGGCACCCTGCGGGCTTTAACCACGGCTTACGCCGCGTTGGTCAACGACGGGGTCGCGCCCGCGCCCCACTTGCTCGAACGGGTGGAGGATCCGCAAGGCCGCGTCCTTTACCGGTACAAAGGATCAGTGCAGCGCATCCTGCCCTCGGGCGTGGCGCGCACCACGGCGGGTATTTTGCGCGAGGCGATGACGCAGGGTACGGGGCAGGTTGCCGCAGCCTTCGGTTACCGCGGGGAGGACGCCGGGGGAAAAACCGGCACGACCAACGACTATAAAGATGCGTGGTTCATCGGTTTCGACCGGGAGACAACCTGCGGGGTGTGGGTCGGATTCGACCGACCGAAGCGGATTGTCGACCGCGGCTATGGCGCGACATTGGCCTTGCCCATTTGGGTCAAAATCATGAATGCCGCAGCCTCGGAAGGCGGGTAGGACCCGGGCGGACCAGAGAAATTTTCGCCGCTACGACTTGCCTGCTAGACGCTGCATGCGTTGGAGAACGGTACGGGCTGCGCCGGAATCGAAAGATGCCTCGGCCCGCTCGCATGCTTCGGCCCAGTCATCGGTCAAACCGGCTACGGTGATGGCCGCGGCGGCATTGACCAGCACAATATCCCGCATGGCGCCGCGACGACTGCCGCGCAGCAATTCATCGATCAGGCCCGCATTGTGTGCTGCATCCCCGCCCCGCAGATCATCAAGCAAGGCAAGGGGAACACCCAAGTCGACCGGAGTCATGGTCACAACTTCGGTCCCCTTCGGCCCGACCCGGGCCACCGTGGTCGGTCCGAGTGTGGAGATTTCATCCATCACGCCGGCATGGCCCGCTTGGCCGTGCACGACCAAAGCCCGTTGCCTGCCCAGGCGGGGGAGCACACCGGCATAGAGTGGAACGAGCCTCTCGCTGAAGACTCCGGCCAACTGGCCCTCGGGGCGCGCCGGATTGAGCAGCGGGCCGAGCATGTTGAAAATGGAAAGCTGACCGCGCTCGGCAAGCAGCTTGCGGGCCGGAGCAACCGCGGCAAAGGCCGGATGGAAACGTGGAGCGAAGAGAAAAGCGGCTCCTGCATCGCCCAGCATGTCTTGTAACCGGCCGGGGTCTAGATCCATGGGAATACCCAAAGCTTCAAGCACGTCGGCACCCCCGCTCTTCGACGTGATCCCGCGATTGCCGTGTTTGACCAATCGGGCCCCCGCTCCGGCCGCGACGAACATCACCGCCGTGGAGACATTGAACAATCCCAACTTGTCCCCCCCGGTCCCGCAGACATCGATCACCGGGCGGAGACCGGGCGGAACCTCGAACGGGACGGCGTGCCCCAAAAATTCCTCAGCCAAAGCGGTGATTTCGCCCGGTGTTTCGCCCCGCCGATTAAGCGCGCCGAGGAAAACGGCCTTCGCATCGGCCGGTATCGACGCATCAAGAAGCCAGGCGGCCACGGCGTGGAGTTGCTCCGGGGTAAGTTGCCCGGAGGCAGCGATCTCGGCCCAGTCGCTCACGAGAGGACCTCCTCGATGCGACGGACCAACTCGAGGGCCGGCCACTGACCGGGAACCTGCGGCTTGTCGAGGTATCCGTAGTTGAGCCGGGAGCCCGCGGCGGCCAAGACAAGACGGGACACCTTGCCCAAGGGCCCCATTCCCATGGTGGCGAGAGGCGCGCGCGCCGAGGCCTGCAATTGCAGCAGAACGGCCAGGTCGCGGGCCCCGCGAACCTCGGTGGCAATTTTTACGATGTCCGCACCCGCCAATTGAGAGCGGCGGAAAACCTCGCGCAGACGCTTCAACGAGGGCGTGCCTCGGAAATCGTGGAAGGAAATGACCTTGCCAACCCGCCGCCGCGTTGCCGCCTCGAGGAGCCGCGCCATGGAATGGACGGAGCGGAGTTCGACGTCCACGGCCCGCGCCAAGGATAGATACTCCTCCAAAGAAACTCGCCGCCGGGACGAGGAAAGGTTTCCGATTCCGCCCTCGGCGGGGTGGCGGGCGGTGAGGAGCACGGGAGGCCCGATCTGGCGGATATCCTCCGCCTTCAATCCACGTCCTGCCAACAAGGCATCGAGCCGAACCTCCACGTAGCGACAATCCCGGGCCCCCAGGCCCTGCGCGAGGCGCACACCGGCAGGAGTGTGGGCCGTGGCGACAACCCTCAAGGCGGCCGTCAGAGCTTTTCGGTTTCGTTTCACCTCAGAATCTGTATCATGTTGTCGCTCACTTGGTCTAGGCCACTGTAAATTTAACGCACCGCTTATCAGATGCTCACGCGCAAGCAGGAAATTTCACTGCAGCTTAACCAGATTGCCGATGGGCTGATCTTGGTGCTGGCCCTTTATGCCGGATACGCCTTGCGCAGTTACCAGATCATCGACTTCGATCTGCTGCCCGTGATCCCGCCTTTCGAAGGATTCCTCTGGATGTTCTTTCTTTGCGCTCTTTTCGGCCCACTGCTGCTCGAGATGCAGGGTTTTTACCAATATCCGCTTGAAAAATCAGTGCGCCGCTCGCTGCGGCAAATCTCTTACGCCGGAGTTTGGCTCGGCCTCATCCTCGGTGGCTGCGTCATTTTTCTGAAGCTGAGCATCCCCAGTCGCTCGGCCTTCCTTCTTTTTCTCGCCCTCGCCCCTCTCGGCTTGCTCGCCCGCGAGGCGGTATTCCGCACTTTATACCTGCGAAGGCTGCGCCGCGGGGCTCAAAGAGAACGCATCATCCTCGCCGGCCAACCGCAACGGATGGCGGAGGCCATTGCGGCATTGTCCCCCATGCAAAGGCTGGAAATCGATATCGCGGAACGGGTGGATCTGGGTCAACACAGCGTGGCGTCCCTAGTCGAAGCCATGCACCGGCAGAATGTCGGGCGCGTTGTGCTGGCTTTTGATTCCAGTACGACCGACCGCCTGCAAGATGCCATTGCCGCCTGCGAGACAGAAGGGGTCGAGGCTTGGATCATGGCGGATTACTTCCGCGCGTCGATTGCCCGGCCCGCTTATGACACTTTCGGAACGGCGCCGGTGATTGTTTTCCGGGTCACCCCCGAGCTCTCGTGGGCCTTGCTGGTCAAATCAGTGATGGACAAGACACTTGCCTTCGCCAGCCTGGCAGTTCTCTCCCCGTTTTTTTTGTTCATCGCCGCGGGGGTGAAGCTCACTTCACCCGGACCGGTCATTTTCAAGCAGCAAAGAGCAGGGCTCCACGGCCGCCCGTTCACCATGTACAAATTCCGATCGATGAGATCTGGAGCGGAAATGGAGCGGGAGGAATTGAAGGCCTTCAACCAGATGAGCGGGCCGGTTTTCAAGATCGAGAAGGACCCGCGGGTCACGCGCTTTGGCGCGTGGCTGCGGCGCACCAGTATCGACGAGTTTCCGCAATTGATCAATGTGCTCCTCGGGCAGATGAGCCTCGTCGGCCCCCGCCCGCTTCCCGTCTATGAGGTGGAAAACTTCGAACTCACCGCCCACCGGCGTCGTCTCAGCATGAAGCCGGGCTTGACCTGCCTCTGGCAAATCGGCGGGCGCAACACGGTCAAGGATTTTTCCGACTGGGTGAAGCTCGACGTGCAATACATCGACAACTGGTCGCTCGGCCTCGACCTCAGCATTTTGCTCCGCACCGTGCCATTGGTGCTCGGAGGAAAAGGAGCGCACTGAAAGAGATTTTCTCGATTTCCCCAGCGGGACTACGTATAAATCCAAATTCGTCTTTTTTAAGTTACCGTCACCCCATGAAAACACCGATTGCCTCGCTCCTCCTCTCCGTTCTCTTCTTTTCCCCTTCGCCCGCCTTGGCCCAACAGTCCTCCAAGGACTTTGAGATTCTCAAGATAACTCCTGATCTAACGACCACAGCGGAATACAGCGTGAGCTTCGGGCCGAAGAACAAAAAGGTGCCAAAAAACAAAGAGTGGCTGGAGTTGGAAGTTTCGTTCAGCTGGCAACCCAAAGCGACCAAACCCGAATTTCTCGATGAGTTGACCTTCAACTACTACATCCTGCTCAACAACAAGGGCCGGGAAAATCCAAAAGGCACGCTCCTGACCGGGTCGGTCACCCATGTCGCCATCCCGCAGGCCAAGGGCCTGAACTCCGTCATGTATGTCAGCCCGCGCACCCTCGAACGCTTTTTTGAGGGCAAAATTCCTTCAACCGCCTCTTCGGCGATCACGGACGTTGGCGTGATCATCACCAAGCAAGGGCAAACGGTAGCGGAGGCGAGCTGGAAGGGGCGCGGCCAATGGTGGAGCGCCTTGCAGCAAGTCAACGGTTATGTGTTGAACAAAAATGAAACCCCTTTCGCCCCGCTCGCCTGGGATTACTATGAAGCAATCAAGGCGCGTCCCGCGGGAATGTGAGTCCCGGCCGCCTCGCTGTTTCATGAAGAATCCCTCCCGCGTTGCCGCCCTAAACCTCGGCATGCAGACCGCCATGATGGCGGTCTTCGAATCTTCATCCGACGGCGGCATCACCCTCGCCGGCTTTGCCCAGGCCGCCTTGGTGCCCGACCCGGCGGCCGACGCCTCGCGTCCCGGCCAGCTGAAAGTGACGTTCGGCGAGATGGCCACCAAGCTTGGATGGAAAGGGGGACCAAGCGCTTGCGCCATCCCATCGCAAGGCGTTTTTTGCCGTTTTGTCCAGATCCCGATGGTGGAACCAGCGGCCATCGCGCAGGTTCTTTTTTACGAAGCCCAACAAAATGTCCCCTACCCGATCGAGGAAGTTGCATGGGCCTATCAGGTTTTGCCGGACCGCGAGGAGGGCAAATTCGGCGCCTTGATCATCGCGACCAAAACGGAGGCCCTCGAGGCGACGGTTGAGGCCCTGCGCGCCGCCAAACTGATCCCCGACTTTATCGAGACATCCCCCACGGCGCTCTACAACGCCTTTCGCTACAACTATCCCGACGCCCGCGGGTGTTCGCTGCTCATCGACATCGGCTCGCGGGCCACCAACCTCCTATTTGTGGAGGGAGACGAATTTTTCATCCGCACGCTGCCGATTGGTGGTAATTCGATCACCGTCGCTTTGCAAAAGAAATTCGAAGGCCGAAGCTTCAACGAAATAGAGCAGTTCAAATGCACCGCTGGCCTCATCCCGCCTCCGGGCAACTATGATGGAGCCAAGAGCGAGGACATCGCGGAAATGGCCAAAACCGCGCGCACCGTGATGACCCGGATCCACAATGAGATCACCCGTTCGGTCACCTTTTACCGCACTTCCCAAAAAGGATCTGCGCCCATGCACGTTTATCTCGCCGGGGGCGGAGTGTCCATGCCTTACACCTTGGAGTTTTTCAACGAAAAGCTCTCCCTGCCCATTGAATTTTTCAACCCGGTAAGGCGCATCGGCATCGGGCCCGGTGTCGACGGGGAAAGCCTTTCCCGCTCGGCCCACTTGCTCGGGGAGTGCGTCGGTCTTGCCCTGAGGGAACTGGCCGGAGAGTGTCCGGTGGCGATAAGCCTGAAGGCACCTTCCTTGGAGCAGGCGGCGTCAGACCAGCGGCGGCGTCCTTTTCTCATGGCCGCGGCCGCAGGATTGGTCGGCGCCATCACTTTGCTCGGAGGCTACTACCACAGTGCGGCGGGAAAGGTGGCACGGATCAACGAAAACATCCAAAGTAGCATCGCCCCGCTGGAGCAAATCTCGCAGCAAATTTCCCAACTGAAGGCAGAGAAGACCCGTTTGCGCAAAGACGGCGCTGATTTGGCGGCCGCCCCGCTGTTGCGGGCCGGCTGGGTCGAGGTGATCAATGAGTTGAACCAGCGGCAACCGGAAAAATTCATTTGGGTGACCAAACTTTCGCCCTATCCCGCTGTTGCGGGTTTTGCTTCCGCGGATAATGCGCGCAGCTCCCAGCCAGCCGCCCCGGGCGATGGCGAGGGCGAGTCCGCAACAGGCGAGATCACCGGCATCCAGATTGAAGGTCTTTATCTTGAAAACGAGGCCGAAGCCGGCGTGGTCGACCAATTCGTCCAGTCGCTCGCCCAATCGCCGTTCTTCGCCATCACCCCAGAAAACAAGGATTCTATCGTCGCGGTACGCGCCGCGCAAAGCGGCAGTCACTGGGGCTACGAGTACAAACTAATCGTGCCCCTCAAGCGTCCCATCCCACTGTGATGAATTGGTTCAAAGCAAATCCTTTTCTCGGAGGGCTCGCCCTCTTCACTGCCGTGGCCGCGGCAGCCGCCCTCTATTTCGCGTCCGTGCAACACGCGGCGTTTATTGAGCAGTCCGACGCCTACGCCAATAACGTCAGCACATTGAACAATCTCCAATCGGCTAAACCCTTCCCCAATCCCGAGAATCTGAAAGCCGCCCGGGCAGAGGACAAGCGAGCCGCCGAAGTTTTCAGCAGACTGGCTTCCGCCGTGGCCGGGCAGACCGCTCCCCTCGACAACTCGCTCACCCCGCAACAATTTCAGGACCAGCTGAGCGAGGCGGCGGGCAACATATTGGCCAAGGCACAAGCCGGTGATATTGCCCTGCCAGAGGATTTTTATCTGGGGTTTACCCAATACAAAAATCAGCCCCCGACCACCGCGGCTGCGCCCGCCCTCGGGCAGCAACTGGCCAGCATTTCGAATATCGTCCGCCTCCTCCTCGAGTCACGCGTGACCGAAATCACGTCTATCACGCGGATCCCTCTCCCCGAAGAGGCGGAGAAGAAAGAAGATCAAGCACGGACTGAAGCGGGCAATCTTCCGGAACTCCTCCTGGCGGTTTTCGACGTGGAATTTGTGGCGGAGCAAGCCAATTTCCGCCAAGCCCTGAACTTCATTGCCAATGCCCAGCCCATGGTTCTGGTCCGCGTGGTCAGCGTGGCCAACTCGAACCCCATGGCGCCTTCCAAGGAGAATCCGCCGGAGAACCAAGACGAACCGGCCGTGGCCGAAACCCCGGGCCAACCGCCGCCGATTCCGGTCCTTTTTGGCCAGGAAAATTTAACGGTCAAACTCCGCCTTGCCTCCGTCTCGGTCAGCGCCGCCGCACCCAAAGAGTAACCGAACCAGCATGGACCAGATCAAAGCCAACTACGACCGCGTCCTACTTATTGCGGTTGGACTGTTCCTTCTCGCCGTGGCGCTTTATACGGCACTCGGCCTTTCCTCGGTCCAAGAAGAGTTTCCGGCCCCCGACGTCCGTTCTTCCGGCGAATCCTTCGAACCGGATACGGCGCTGGCCGGCCTGCAAGCCGAGGCGGCCAAGGTTCAAGATGAGTCTGGCGCGGTGTGGTCGGAGCAAGGCGGTTCGCTTTTTGTCAGCCGCCGTTATCTCCTGAGTGAAGGAAACCTGATCGATATCGAGGAAAGCGGCACGCAATTGGTTCCCGGCATCGACAATGACTGGATCCTCAAACATGACCTCGATTACACCGACCGCAATCTGGCCGAGGCTGATGCCGATGGGGATGGGTTCACCAATCTCGAGGAGTTCGTCGCGGGCACCGTCCCCAAAGATACCGCCTCCAAGCCCCCCCTTTGGACAAAGCTCAAGCTCAAGTCTTTCGAAAAGATTCCCTTCCGGATAAAATTTATGGGTGCTCCGAGTGTTCGCTCCGGCGACCTTGCACAAGGCGAGGAGTTCGAACGCGGCACTGAGTTTTCGGTCAACACTCTCGACTACAGCAGCCCAACGCAGTTTGTCGAAGTCGGCGACAAAATTGAGGGCACTAACCTCCAAGTGACGCAGGCTGTGTTCAAATCTGAAGTCAATGACGTCGGCGCCAATGTAGATGTGTCCGAGCTGACAGTGAAAGACACCGCCACCGGGGATGTGATCGTACTGGTTTCCGGCCGCGAGGTGGACTCCCCTTATTCCTTTGCCTTGCTCGTCGACACGATCCGAAGTGAAGAATACCGTGTGGAGAAGGGCAAAACATTCCCCTTTGGTCCCGATGGCTCAGCGTATAAACTGATTGACGTCGACAGTGTGGCGGCGGTATTAGAACAGGTCGGGTCGGAAGGCAGCTTTCTGACGGTCCTCCCCCTCACCACCTCTGCCGAAACTCCCGCCACGGATGCCTCCATTGAAAACACCAGCAATCCTTAGTCTGCCTGTTCTGCCCGCTTTCTTGGTCCTGTCGGCTTTGGCCCAGGTCCTTTTTGCCGGCCCAGACAACGGAAGCCCCTCCTTCGCCGGCGTGGAGGCTCAGTCGGAACTCGAGATTGCCAAGCGCATGCAATTGGCCGACGACTACGCTCCGCAGGCCATGCAGCGGGGATCCGTTGCCCTCATGGAGCGCGATTACGAGACCGCTTACACCCAATACAAAGCCGCGGTCGACGCCTTGCCCGACGCGCCCAACGTCCGGGAACTGCGCGCCGTCGCCATGGATGGATTTTCCAAGTCTGTTATGGGCTTGGCTGAGTCGCGGATTGAAGAAGGTCGCTGGCAGGATGCACAAGAAACGGTCAGCGTCCTCCTGCAGCCGCAATACAATCCTAACTACAAGCCGGCCCAACGCCTGCTCGCGCGTCTGGAATCTCCCGACTACTTCAACAAGACCGTCACTCCCGGCTTCGTCGCGAAGGTCGAGGAGGTCAAAACCCTTCTCAACGAAGCCCAAGGACTTTACGACTCGGCTCGCTTCGACGAAGCGACCGCCAAATATGAGGCGGTGCTCCGCCTCGATCGCTACAATGTCGCCGCCCGCCGCGGTATGGAGCAGGTAAGCGTGGCGAAAACGCGGGTGGCCGACAACGCTTACAACGACATTCGTGCTTCCATGATCACGCAGGTCGACAAAGCCTGGGAGACCCCCGTCCGGCGCGCGGACCTCGGCCCCGCCGCGGTACTCGAGCAACCCGTTTTGGTTTCACGCGGAACCCAATCCATCAATCGCAAACTGGATGAAATCATCGTGCCCCGGATCAACTTCACCGATGCCACGGTGCGTGAGGCCATCGAGTATTTGCGTCAACGTTCCGGAGTGCTCGACACGGAAGCGATCAACCCGGCGGATCGCGGGGTTAACCTCGTCCTGAAGCTCGACCAGGCGGCATCATCCCAAACCGTGACCATCGACTTGGCCAATCTTCCCCTGCGCGAAGCCCTGACCTACATTACCAATCTGGCCAACCTGAAATTCAAGGTTGAGCCCTTCGCTGTTCTTATCGTTCCGATCAACGAGGCCACCGACACCCTCATTACCAAAGAATACCGGGTACCGCCCGGCTTCATTACAGCAACGCCGACCGGCGGCGGGGGCGGCGCTGCGGAGAGTGCCGGATTCGGCGCCACAGCCGGCCAGAGCACCGCCAAAAATTTCCTCGAGTCACAAGGCGTACAGTTCCCCCCGGGGGCCAGCGCGAATTTCCTGGCCAGCAGCAGCCGTCTCATTGTGCGCAATTCGCAGGAGAACTTGGATCTGGTCGACGCGCTGGTGGAAAGTTCCACTGGTGCGGTCCCTTCACAGGTCGAGATCGAGTCCAAATTTGTGGAAATCTCGCAGAACAATCTCAAGGAACTCGGTTTCGACTGGCTGCTCGGCCAATTCGGATTTGGCGACACGGGGGTCTTCGGCAGCGGCGGGACCAGCGGCAACCAATTCAATTCCACCGCGACAGCGCCGGGTGGCACCGCCAACTACCCATTTCTCTATCCCGGGTCCTCTGTCCCGGTCGGGGTCAACCCCCTGACCGCCGGCAACCGCAGCGGCGAGACGGCCATCACGGGCAACGCTCTGGATGGACTCCTCTTCGGCAGTCCGGTTGGACCCGCCGCGGGCGTCTTGGCCTTGGCCGGTATTTTCACCAATCCGCAGTTCCAAGTCGTGCTTCGCGCCCTTAACCAGAAAAAAGGGATTGACGTCCTCTCTGCCCCGAAGGTGACGACCAAGAGCGGGTCCTCGGCTACCGTCGAGGTGATCCGGGAGTTTCGTTACCCCGCAGAATACGAACCCCCGCAAGTTCCCCAGACCACCGGAAGCGGCACCCAGCCGGTCACACCAGCCACGCCAACCTCTTTTGAGATGCGACCGGTCGGCGTGCGCCTCGAGGTCGAACCCACGGTGGGCTCCGACAACTACACGATCGATCTCCGTCTTGTCCCCGAGGTCACGGAGTTCGAAGGATTCATCAACTACGGTTCCCCCATCCTCAACCGGGGAATCGTGGTCACTGAGAATGTGATCAACTATCCGGTCTTCAGCGAACGGAAGGTCGAAACCTCGGTCAGCATCTACGATGGACAGACCGTTGTCCTCGGCGGCCTGATGCGCGAAGACGTCCAAAAAGTGAATGACAAAACCCCGCTGCTCGGCGACATCCCGATGGCTGGCGCCCTCTTCCGCTCCCAGTCCGACCAGCATATCAAGCGCAACTTGGTCATCTTTGTCACCGCCACCCTGATTGATCCCGCTGGCCAAGCCTTGGCGGCAGAGCAATTCGCGGCCCAAGACCTGGACCTCGAGGAGGTGCCCATGCCCATCGATACCGTCTCGGCTTCACTTGAACCCCCTCTTCCAAAATGAAGCGCCCTCTTAACCTCATCCTTGCTGGCGCTTCATTGACCTCGGCGTTTTTCGTGCCACTTTCTCTCCAAGCGGGATCCGGCGGACAGGATTCGTTCCACTCGGTCGAGAACGAAGCCGATCGGGAGATCATCCGGCGTCAGCAGGAGACGGTCGAAGCCGAAGATGCCATGCGTCGCGGCGACGCGGCCCTGCAAGCAGGGAATGTCGAGGCGGCCTACCTTGCCTACCAGGAAGCGGTCGACCTCACGCCCGACGGCCCGGCCCGGAGGTCCTTGCGGGCCCGCGCGCTTTCCCGTTACTCCTCCACCGCCATTCGTTATGCCGAATACCTGGTCAGCGAAGGGCAGTACGCCAAGGCGGAATCCGTGGCCCGCGAGGTTCTCGAGCCTCGTTATAATCCGGACTATCGACCGGCTGCCGTCTTCCTCTCCCGACTCGAGCAACCCGATTACTTTAATAAAACGATCACCCCCGAATTTGCCGAGGACCGCGCCAAAGTCGACGAACTGCTGGTTCAGGCCAATGGCTACTTCGATTCCGGTCGTTTTGACCTCGCGCAGAAGCGCTACCAGCAAGTACTGGCGGTCGACAAATACAACTCGGCGGCTTTCCGCGGCATGGAACAAGTCGAGGTGGGCAAGCAGCGCTACTACGATTCCGCCTACAACGAAACCCGTTCGCGCATGCTTTGGCAGGTGGACAAAGCTTGGGAACGTCCCAAGCGCCGTTTCCTTGACGCGCGCTCCACCGACTCCTCCGCCTTGGCCCAGGAGCGGCGGGGCACCGAACTCATGGTGGCCCGACTCAACGGAATTATCATTCCCAGTGTCGACTTCCGCGATGCGACCGTGCGCCAAGCGGTCGGTTTCCTCCAACAGCGCAGCCGCGATCTCGACACGACCGAGGACGACCCCGAGCGCCGCGGAATCAATATTGTCTTGAAATTGCCCGCCACTGCCGCCCCCGCACCCGACTCCTTGGAGATGGAGGGCGAAACCGCGGCCTCCGCAGGCTATAGCGCGGATAGCCGCATCACGCTCAACCTCAGCAATGTTCCCCTTTACGAAGCCCTGCGCTACGTGGCTACTTTGGCTGGCCTGAAGGTGAAGGTGGAGCCCTTCGCCGTCTCGATTGTGCCTCTTTCGGAGCCGACCGACACACTGCAGCAGCGGGAATTCAAAGTGCCACCAGGCTTTATCACCGGAGGGTCCTCGGCCGAAGCCGAGCCCGCGGCGCAGGCGGGTAGAGATACCGGCACAGCCGGAGGTGGGGCCCGTCTCGCCGTGCGCCAGGGCGCAAAGGGCTTCCTCGAGGCACAAGGAGTGGAGTTTCCACCCGGTGCCAGTGCCAACTTTAATCCAGGCAGCAGTCGCCTTGTCGTCCGCAATACGGCTCCGAACTTGGACCTGATCGAATCGCTGGTTGACGCCGCGATGGGCGAGCAACCCACCCAAGTCGAAATCGAGGCCAAGTTTGTCGAAATCTCCCAGAACAATCTCAAAGAACTGGGATTCGATTGGGCCCTCGGCCCCTTTTCGCTCCCGGGCTCCGATGCCGTTTTTGGTAGCGGTGGAACCATCATTCCTCCAGGACAAGGTTCACAATGGCCTTTTATCAACCCCGGCACCGGCGGAGTGGTCGGCAGTGACTCCATCACGAGCGGCCTGCGTAGCGGAAGCGGGACGGAGCCCGGCGACGGGCTTTCGGTCAACAGCCTCAATGCCCTTCTCGCGAAAAATTCTGGGGTTGGCAGTGGTGCCGCTCCGGGCTTCTTCGCCCTCTCCGGCGTCTTCACCAACCCGCAATTCCAAATGGTGATCCGCGCGCTTAACCAAAAAAAGGGTGTCGACCTCATGGCCGCCCCGAAGGTCACGACGAAAAGCGGACAAAAGGCAACCATCAGCATTGTGCGGGATTTCCCTTACCCTCAGGAGTTCGAGCCACCGCAGATCCCGCAAAGTACGGGCGGCGGAACCGTTTCCGTAGGAGGCGCAGCCCAAGAGCAAGACCCAGTGGTCACCCCGAGCTTTCCGACCGACTTCACCACCCGCAAGCTGGGGGTCAGCTTGGAGGTTGAGCCGCAGATCGGTCCGGATGGTTATACCATTGACCTTTCCCTTAGCCCCGAAGTTGTCGATTTCGACGGGTTCATCAACTACGGCAGCCCGATCCTGGCACCGCAGAGAAATATTGTCGGCGGGGCTGTGACAGCCGCGCTCAACCCGCTTGAGGTGCTCAGCGCCAACCAGTTTTACACCCCGACCCTGTTGACCGAAAACACCATCAATCAGCCCATTTTCAGCGTCCGAAAAGTGACTACCAGCGTCAGCATCTGGGACGGCCAAACGGTGGCCCTTGGGGGCCTCATCCGCGAGGACGTGCAGAAGGTCAACGACAAGGTGCCCGTGCTGGGTGATATTCCCTTGGCCGGAGCTTTGTTCCGCTCAGAAATCGACCAGAAAATTAAACAAAACCTCATTGTTTTCGTCACCGCCCGCCTCATGGATGCCGCAGGCCAGCCATTGCGTCCGGAAGATGATACCGATCAAGAGGAAATCGTCGAGCCCCTCGGACTGCCTGAGGATCTGCGCAAGCCCAGCATCACCGCTAAAGGCTTCCGGCAGAAATAAAGCGGCCCTGCGGGGCCTGAGTCTCCAACCGGTCTTTTCTCTCTCGCCTCTATGTTGCTCGGACTCACTGGTGGGATAGCCACTGGAAAATCCACCTTAACCCGTCTTCTGGCCAACGCCCATCCCTTCACCGTGTTCGACGCCGACGCCTGCGTCCACGAAATGCTGCGCACCGATCGGGAGGTCCTTGCAAAAATTTATCATGAATTCTCCCTGCCACGGACCGTGGAAGCACTCCCTCTCGACCGCGCCGAATTACGCCGACTGGTCTTCTCCGACTCCTCCGCGCGGCACCGGTTGGAAGCCATCATTCACCCTGGTGTCCGCCAGCGCTGGATGGCATTGCGCGCCGAGTGCCTTGACCTCGGCCAAGACTTCCTGGCCGATATCCCCCTGCTCCTCGAAACCGGGGCCGCACCCCAATTCGACGCTCTGGTCGTGGTGGCGGCTGCCCCCCGCACTCAACGGATGAGACTGGTCGCCAAGGGGCTCGAACCGGCTATGGTTGAGGCGATGCTTGCCAGCCAGTGGTCGATCGGGCAGAAAGTATCGGCGGCCGATCACGTGATTTGGAACGATGGATCTTTGGCCGGACTTGAGCGGCAAGCCTCCTTGCTCCTCGAACACCTTTTTTCCCGCGCGGCATGAGCATTTCCGGTCAAAAGCAAAACATTCCCCACCTCGACCTCTCTCGCTTTCCGAAGGATGCCGTTTCCGTGGCCGGTGCGCAACTCCACCTTTCCCATCTCCAGTCCCTGCCCCATGTCGCCCTGGCCGAGCTGATCGCACGCTACGGGCTGCGTTTGCGCCCCGACGGCACCCGCCGTCATCTTGTGTCGGACCTCTGCCGCTTTTTTCTCTCCGCCGGCGCGGTCATCGAGGCGGAAGGCCTGATCGAGGACGTGGGAGACCATGCCATGATCCGCTGGCCTTGCCACAACATGGCCGAAGGTCCCGACGACCTCTTTGTCTCCATCAGCTTAATCCGCGAGTTCCACCTGCAAACCGGCCTGCAAGTGACTTGCACCTTGCGTGCTCCTCACGAGAGGGATCGTTATTGCGGAGTGGAGCGCATTTCCTCCATCGAAGGAATTGCGGCGGCCGAATGGCAGTCGCCGGCCCCGTTTGACAAACTAACCCCGCTTTTCCCGCAGGAACGCATCTTGCTCGAGTGTAGCAAGGAACCGACGCTGAGCACGCGCGCGGTCGATCTCATCGCGCCGCTCGGCAAAGGGCAACGCGCCCTCATCGTGGCGCCACCCCGCACCGGCAAGACGATCTTGATGAAGCACATCGCCCAAGCGATTCGCTCCACTTCGCCCGAAGTCCGGCTCATTCTTCTTCTCGTCGATGAGCGCCCGGAGGAGGTCACCGATCTGCGGCGCTCGATTGATGCCGACATCTACAGCTCCACCTTCGACGAGTCGCCGCAACGTCACACCCACTTGGCGGAATTCGTCATCGAACGGGCCAAGCGTCTGGTCGAACTCGGGCAGGATGTGGTCATCCTGCTCGACAGCATCACCCGTCTGGCCCGTGGCTACAACAACCTCCAACCAGGAAAAGGCCGCATCATGTCGGGTGGCGTCGACGCCCAGGCCCTGATGAAACCCAAGCGGTTTTTCGGCGCGGCCCGTAACACGGAGGAAGGAGGCAGCCTTACCATTGTCGCCACCGCCCTGGTCGAAACGCAGAGCCGCATGGACGACCTGATTTTCGAGGAATTCAAGGGCACGGGCAACATGGAGGTCCACCTCGACCGCACCATCGCCGACCAGCGCGTCTTTCCCGCCATCCACGTGACCAAGTCAGCCACCCGGCGGGAGGAGAATCTTTACCATCCGGACGAGTTATCCCGCGTCGTTGTGCTGCGCAAACAACTCAATGAATTGCCCGCCGTCGAGGCCATGGAGACCTTGGTGCGGAATCTTCACCGCACCAAAACCAATGCCGAGTTGCTGCTCCGCGGATTGCGGTGAACCCATGGAACCAGATTCACCCGCCACCGACCTCAGTCCCGCGCAGCTGGCCGCCCATATGAACCCGCTCGAGCGGCACATCGGCTACAAGTTCCGCAACTCGCTCCTTCTGGCTGAAGCCCTCACCCATCCGAGCCTTTCGTTCGAGCGCAAAACATTCCACTTTGACAACCAGCGGCTGGAATTTCTCGGCGATGCCGTACTCCAGCTGGTGGTCACCCAACACCTCTACCGGTTGTTTCCGACCTTCAGCGAGGGACAGTTAACCAAGCTCCGCTCGCGCCTGGTTTCGCGCGACGGGTTGAAGAAGCATGCGCTCACCCTCGGACTCGGCCACTACCTCATGCTCGGTCGAGGCGAGGAGGCGAGCCAAGGCCGCGAACGGGCGTCCACCTTGGCCGATGCCTTTGAAGCTCTGGTCGGCGCCATGTATCTCGACAGTGATCTGGAAACCGTGCGCCGCTTTTTCCTCCGCGTCGCGAGCGAAGATCTCGTGGCCCTGGCCCGCGAACCGGCCGAACACAATCCGAAGGGGGAATTGCAGGAGCTCCTCCAGTCCATCTCCCCGCAAAGCCCCGCTTACGAGGTGGTCTCCGAAACCGGACCAGACCACCTCAAAGCTTTCACCTGCAGGGTGTTATGGGAGGGCCGGGAATTGGGCCGCGGCTCCGGGCAAAGCAAAAAACAGGCGGAAATCACCGCAGCTTCCGACGCCCTCGGGCAAAGGCTCTGGGACTAACGGCACTTATTTTGCAGCAACCGCTGAGCGCCTTATCCTGCCTTGGTGTGATATTCTTGGAGGCACTTGACCTTGTATCCCCCCGCCTTGAGCGCGTGGATGGCGCGTGCGCTCATCCGTGCAGCGCGCAAGGTGGTCATGATCGGGATGCGATGCGCCACCGCCGCGCTGCGGATCGCGACCTCGTCCCGGCGGGGCGATTGGCCATGCGGGGTATTGATGATGAACTGCATTTCCCCATTTTTGATCAAGTCGAGAAGGTTTGGGCGCCCCTCCGTGAGTTTGTAAACCAATTCCGCCGCGACACCCGCGGCCTCGAGGACCGCCAACGTACCTTTCGTCGCGTGGATCCGGAAACCTGCGGTGCTGAATTTCCGGGCGATGGGCACGACTTGATCTTTGTCCGCATCCTTGACGCTGATGAAAACATGGCCCGATTCCGGCAAAGGCGGTTGGGCCGACATTTGCGCTTTGGCGTAAGCGATGCCGAGGTCGGGATCCAGACCCATCACTTCGCCGGTGGAGCGCATTTCCGGCCCGAGGGTGATGTCGATGCCGGGAAACTTGATGAAAGGGAATACCGCTTCCTTGACCGCATAATGTGACGGCACCACTTCCTCCAAACAGCCGAGTTCTTTCAGGCTGTGTCCGGCCATGACCTGAGCGGCCAGCTTGGCCAGCGGCACCCCGATGGCCTTGCTGACGTAAGGCACGGTGCGCGAGGCCCGCGGATTGACCTCGAGCACATAAACTTTGCCGTCCTTTACCGCGAACTGCACATTCATCAGTCCGCGGACCTTCAACTCGCGCGCCATGGCCCGGGCCGCGGACTTCAGCTCGGCCAGAACTTCCGGCGAAAGCGAAAAACTCGGGATAACGCAAGCACTGTCCCCACTGTGCACGCCCGCCTCCTCAATGTGCTCCATGACCCCCCCGATCAAAGTGTCGACCCCGTCGCTCAGACAGTCGACATCAACTTCCGTTGCATCCTCGAGAAAACGGTCGACCAGCACAGGCCGGTCCGGACTGGCCGTCACGGCCGTGCGGATGTAGCGCCGCAGGTCCTCCGGCGAGTAGACAATTTCCATCGCGCGGCCCCCGAGGACGAATGACGGACGGACCAGCACCGGGTAGCCAACCCTCTCGGCCACCGCCAGCGCTTCGACCTCGTTGGTCGCCGTACCGCCTTGGGTTGCATTGAGGCCCAGCCTGTCGAGCATCGCGGCAAAGTGCTTGCGGTCTTCTGCCATCTCGATGCTGGCCGGCGAAGTCCCGATGATGTTGGCCCCGTTGGCCTCCAAGGCAGCCGCGAGGTTCAAGGGGGTTTGCCCGCCGAACTGCACGATGACCGCATCGCACTTTTCCCTCTGGTAAATATTGAGCACATCTTCGAGAGTCAGGGGCTCGAAGTAGAGCTTGTCACTTGTGTCATAGTCGGTGGAAACCGTCTCCGGGTTGGAGTTGACCATGATTGTTTCCCACCCCATGTCGCGAAAAGCAAAAGCGGCGTGGACACAGCAGTAATCGAACTCGATCCCCTGCCCGATCCGGTTGGGTCCCCCGCCGAGGATCATGACCCGCTTTTTGTCGCCCGGGCGTGTCTCATCCTCGTCGCCGTAGGTGGAATAAAAATAAGGGGTGTAAGCCTCGAATTCCGCCGCGCAAGTGTCAACCAGTCGGTAGGTCGGTTCCACCCCGGCCGCGATTCGCGCGGTACGCACCGCGGCCTCGGACGACCCGGTCAGGTGGGCAATTTGCCGGTCGGAAAATCCGTGGCGTTTCATGCGCCGCCACGGGACGGCCGCCAAGTCGGCTGGACAAGATTTCTCCGCGTCGACGATTTTGGCCAAACCCTGGAGGAACCACGGGTCGATGCCCGTTACTTGGTGGATGCGCGCCACGCTCCATCCGGCCAGGAGTGCGTGCCGGAGGCTGAAAACGCGCTCGGCCGTAGGCACGCGGATCTTGTTCTCAAGCATTTCTTCATCGAGAGAGCCATCCGATCGCAGCGGCGGAGCATCCTTGCCATCGGCGCCGAACCCAGCCCGCCCGGTTTCCAGCGAGCGCAGCGCTTTCTGCATGGCCTCTTTGAAGGTGCGCCCGATGGCCATGGCTTCACCGACACTTTTCATTTGCGTGGTCAGCACGGGATCCGCCTGGGGGAATTTTTCAAAGGTAAAGCGCGGCACCTTGACCACGCAGTAGTCAATCGTCGGCTCAAAACTTGCCGGCGTCTCCCGCGTGATGTCGTTGCGCAACTCATCGAGCGTGTATCCCACCGCAAGCTTGGCCGCGATCTTGGCGATGGGGAAACCGGTGGCTTTGGAGGCAAGGGCCGACGACCGGGAGACGCGCGGGTTCATTTCGATCACCACCATGCGTCCGGTTTTCGGACAGACCGCAAACTGGATATTCGACCCGCCTGTCTCCACCCCGATGGCCCGGATCACGGCGAACGACGCATCGCGCATTGCTTGGTATTCCCGGTCGGTAAGCGTCTGGATGGGAGCCACCGTGATGGAATCCCCGGTATGCACGCCCATGGGATCGAAATTCTCGATCGAGCAGATCACCACGCAATTGTCGGCGCGATCACGCATGACTTCGATTTCGAATTCCTTCCATCCGAGCAACGACTCCTCGATGAGCACCTCGCTGACCGGCGACATATCGAGTCCGCGGGTCACGATTTCCTCGAATTCCTCACGGTTGTAAGCAATACCGCCCCCGCTTCCGCCCAAGGTGTAAGCCGGACGGATAATGACCGGGTAACGACCGATTTCCGCGGCAACATCCCTTGCTTCCTTCATGTTGTGGGCCACCCCGGACTGCGCGACGTCCAGCCCGATCTCCAGCATGATCTCCTTAAAAATGAGCCGGTCCTCCCCCCGCTCGATGGCGTCGGCCTTGGCTCCGATCAGCTTGGTCCCGAGACGCTCAAAGGCACCGCTGCGGTGGAGTTCCATGGCAACATTGAGCGCCGTCTGTCCACCCAAAGTCGGCAACACGGCATCCGGCCTCTCCCGCGCCATGATCTTCTCCACAGCCTCCGCGGTGATCGGTTCGACATAGGTCCGGTCGGCGAACTCGGGGTCGGTCATGATGGTCGCCGGGTTGGAGTTGACCAGCACCACCTCATACCCCTCCTCCTTAAGCGCCTTGCAGGCTTGGACCCCGGAGTAGTCGAACTCGCAACCTTGGCCGATGACGATGGGCCCGGAGCCAATGATGAGGATTTTACGCAGGGATGGATCTTTGGGCATAAATTGGGCGGCCTTCTTGTCTAATCGGCCGAAGCGTCCGGTGCAATCCGCCGGTTCGGTTTGGCACTTGATCCTTGCCGACCAAGGCCCGTGTCCCGACACTGGTAGAGATGGTAGAGATGCAAGTCTATGCCCCCGGCATTCGTGCTCCGGACAAGCTGATGGGCTTGGATTTGGAACTGGGAGCCATCCACGGGGTGCGTTATAAAGCGGACACTCTGCACGACATAATTTTCCTCGAATCCGACGACCCAATTTCCGTGGAGGAAATCCGCAGTATTTTCCACAAACTCGACCTTCAAGCGCGGTTCGTCGGGCCAACCCAGCCGTCCGCCCAAGTGATTCGTCCTTAGCCCGTATTCTTGCCATGGCGCCTGCCCGCTACGTCGGAGACCTTATTTTCTCCTTCGCCCGCTACCTCGGCGACCTTGCTTTGCTCGCCGGGGAGACGGTGCGCGGTATCTTTCACGGCCAAGTGCGGCCGCAGTTGGTCGTGCAACAAATCTACGAGGTAGGGTTCCGCTCCCAGTTGGTCGTTCTCATCACCGGTGCCTTCACCGGTGCGGTTTTCGCCACACAGACCTACTTCCAATTCCACCGCCTGCAAATGGATGCCGCGGTGGGCCCGGTGGTCAGCGTTTCGATGTTCCGCGAGCTGGGGCCCGTGCTCTGCGGCCTCATGGTCGCCGGTCGGGTCGGCGCCGCGATGTCGGCCGAGCTTGGCACGATGAAAGTCACCGAGCAACTCGATGCCCTGCGCGCCCTGGCCGTTCACCCCGTGGACTACCTCGTCGTTCCGCGCTTTCTCGCCATGCTCGTTTCCATGCCGCTTCTTGTCGCCGAGTGCATCGGCGTCGGCATCCTCGCCGCCTACCTCCTGACCACGCAGGTCCTCGGGGTCTCCGAGGTTTATTATGTGCAGAACATGCTCTTCTTCACCGGCGGACGCGACGTGGCCATGGGGCTGATCAAAGGAATGGTCTTTGGCGTGGTGATTGTTTTTGTCAGCTGCCATCAGGGACTCAATGCCCGGGAAGGGGCGGTCGGTGTCGGCCGTGCCACCACCGAGGCTGTGGTCATCGGTTCACTCTTCATTCTAGTCGTGAATTTTTTCCTCACCATGACCCTCAACGTTTTCTTCCCCGCCGGCAAATGACCGAGCAGGCCCACCCCCGCGAGATCATCAGGGTCGATAACCTCGTCCAGACGCTCGGCGATCAGGAAATCCTGCGCGGCTTCAGTCTCAAAGTTCACCAAGGAGAAACCCTGGTTCTCCTCGGCCGAAGCGGCGGGGGCAAAAGTGTCTTCCTGCGTCATCTTATCGGGCTGATGCAACCGATCTCGGGGACCGTAACGGTCGGCCAAGAAATCATTTCCGGCCTGCCCGAACGCGAGTTGGCCAAGGTCCGGCGGTCGATGGGCATGCTCTTCCAGAATGGCGCGCTCTTTGACTCCTTGACTGTTGCCGACAACGTGGCCTTTCCCCTGCGGGAGCGCGGCGAAACGGACGAGACGGTCGTGGCCGCCAAGGTTGCAGAGGCCTTGCAAATGGTCGACCTCGCCGGGCAAGAGGCCAAGATGCCGGTCAATCTCAGCGGCGGGATGCGCAAAAGGGTCGCTCTGGCCCGCGCCCTCGTCAGTCAGCCGCGCTGCATGCTCTACGACGAGCCCACGGCAGGACTTGACCCCATCGTGGCCGACAGCATTGATCTGCTCATCCGCCGGCTGCAACGAAAGCTCGGAGTGACATCCATTGTGGTTACCCATGACATGAAAAGCACTTTCACGATCGCCGACCACGTCGCCCTGCTCCACGAAGGGCGTTGCTACTTTTACGGCACCTGCGACCAATTGCGCGCCTCGACGGATCCCGTGATTCGTGATTTCGTAGAAGGCCGGTCGCACGACGAGCCCTGAACACTATGTATAATCGCGATACCCGCATCGAAACCAAGGTCGGCTTTTTCGTTATTGCCGGCCTCTCCGTGGCCGCCTTCCTCGTCGTCTACTTCGGACGTCTCGGCCAGGGCTTGGAAAAATTCTACGACTTGCAGGTTGATTTCCCCAACGCCAGCGGCCTGCTTGCCGGCGCCGACCTTCTTCTCGGGGGCGCCCGCATCGGTTACGTGGGTCGCAATCCGCGCGTTTTGCCGACCATGCAGGGAGTCGCGGTGGAACTGAAAGTGCGGGAGGCGGTGGTGCTTCCCTCCGCCTCGAAATTCATCATCGGGAGCTCGGGATTACTCGGCAACCGCTTCGTTGACGTTGTTGTCCCGCCGGATGCCGACCTCGGGCAGCGATTGCAGCCCGGTTCGATTGTCGAAGGCCAGCGCGAGACCGGCATCGAGGATCTCACCCGGGACAGTGCCGCTTTGATGGCCGACGTGCGCAAGGCGGTGGCCACGGTCAACACCACACTCGAGCGCTTGGACAAGACGGCATTGAGCGAAGAATCGCTGCAAGACCTCCGACAGACCCTGGCCAACTTGAAAAAGGGAAGCGAGGGCTTCGCCAATATCGACCAGACAAGCAAAGACCTGCAGGCCGCCGCGGCCGATGCACGCCAGCTCATGGCCTCGGCTCGCAGCGGATCCGGCCCCCTCCCCATGATGCTCAATGACCGCCAAGCGGCCACTGACCTCAAAACCCTCATCGCCAACCTCCGCCGGCACGGGGTGCTCTGGTACAAGGATTCGCAAAAACCCGCTCGCTGATCAGGGCGGAGCTTCCAGCCTCGTGCGTGGCAGTTCGCGCACCTCGTCGTTGACAAAGTGGACGATGCGCATCTCCGGGGTCTCCCGTAATTGGGCGGAGAATCGGAAGACGTCCTCGAAGACCGGCATCTTCCGGTCGCCTGGCACGTCCCGCCGCACCTCCGTGAGGTAAAGATCACGGCAATAGGGCAAAGCGACGCGGTAAATCTCCGCCCCGCCGACGACAAACACTTCGCCTTGCACCTCGCAGTCGCGCAACCCGCTCAAATCGCGGATTACGGTCACGCCGGGAATCCCTGCCCTCTCCTGCCGGCTCATCACGATCGTTTTCCTCCCCGGCAGCGGCCGCCCGATCGAGTCGTAGGTCACGCGCCCCATCAGCAAGGTACCACCCATGGTCAGCTCCTTAAACCAGCGCAAATCCTCCGGCAAATGCCACGGGATCTTGCCCTCGGCCCCGATCACGCGGTTGGCCGCCATTGCCGCCACCCCGATCATACAGCCACGGGCGCTTTGATCGCCGGTTGCGGGTCGTAGCCTTCGAGCGTGAAATCCTCGTAGACAAAATCCTCGAGCTTCCTCCGCCCCGGATTCAGCGTCATGCGCGGTAACGGCCGCGGTTCTCGACACAACTGCTCCCGTGCCTGCTCGAGATGGTTGGTGTAAAGATGCAAATCTCCGAAGGTGTGGACGAACTCGCCCGGACGCAACCCCGTGACTTGCGCCATCATGAGGGTGAGCAGCGCGTACGAGGCAATATTGAAAGGCACCCCGAGAAAGAGATCCGCGCTCCGCTGGTAAAGCTGACAACTCAACTCCCCGTCTTGCACATAAAACTGGAACAAGGCATGGCAGGCCGGCAATGCCATCTGGTCGAGTTCCCCGGGATTCCATGCCGAGACCAGGATCCGCCGGCTGTCCGGACTCGTCGTGATCAAGCGCACCGCCTCCGCGAGCTGATCGACCGTCTTCCCCTGCGGCCCTTGCCACGTGCGCCACTGCGCCCCGTAAATCCGCCCAAGATCCCCATGCTCATTGGCCCATTCATCCCAAATCGTCACGCCATGCTCGTGCAGATAGCCGGTATTGGTGTCCCCGCGCAAAAACCAAAGCAGTTCGTGGATAATCGACCGCACATGCACCTTCTTCGTCGTGACAAGTGGAAAACTCTCCCGCAAATCGAACCGCGCCTGCGCACCAAACAGGCCAAGGGTACCCGTCCCCGTGCGGTCCGTCCGGGGACGTCCCTCCTTGAGAACCAAATTGAGCAGCCGATGGTATTCCAGCACAATGCAGTTTCTAGCGCATCGGCCGCCCGCTTGGCCATAATCGAAAAACAAACCTGATTTGCCCCGGCCCGCCCCGGCCGCTACCCTCCCCCGTGTGGAACTCATCGTCCTGGGCAGCGGCAGCAATGGCAATACGGCCGTCATCCTTTCGGATGACACCGCCATCCTGATCGATGCCGGTCTCAGCGCGAAAAAAACCCTTCAGCGCCTCGACACCGCGGGCCTCGACCCGGCCACCATCAGCGCCGTCTTGCTGACCCACGAACATGGCGACCACGTCCGCGGTCTGGCCGTCCTGCTTCGCACTCTCCGTTGTCCGGTTTACGCCACGCGCCTTACCGCGGACGAAGTCCGCGGGCAAGATGAACGCAATGCCGCCGCCGAATGGCGCCTCTTCACCACGGGCAGCACCTTCCGCCTGAACTCCTTCGAAATCACCGCTTTTTCCGTCCCGCACGACGCCTCCGATCCGGTCGGCTTCACCATCCGCTGCAACTCCGTCGCCATCGGCGTCCTCACCGATCTCGGACACATCAACCACTCCGTTGTCCACCACGTCACCGGCGTCGATTGTCTTTTCATCGAAGCCAATCACGACGAGCAAATGCTCCAAGCTGACACCAAACGACCGTTTTCCATCAAGCAGCGTATCATGTCCCCCCACGGCCATCTCTCCAACCGCGCCGCCGCCGATCTTGCCGTCCGCGCCCGCACTCCCGCCCTGCGCCATATTATCCTCGGCCACCTCAGCCGCGACTGCAACACCGTCGAACTTGCCGTCAACACCGTCACCGCTGCGCTCAACGGTTGCCAGTTCGTGCAGGTCTGTTGCGCCCCGCCAGACGGTCTCCTGCCGGCGGTGCGCCTTGCCCGGTGACACGGCTCAAGGCTGGCTGACCGCCACAAGGTAGACCCAGTTCAGAATGACGGCAGCCCCGAGCGCCCACCGCCACCCGCGCAGCTCCGGCCGCCACGGCCCGATCCGCAACGCCAGCACCGCCGCCGCGTAAACGCTCGCCAAGCAAAGGAGAACCCCGGCGAGAACCAGACCAGGGTTCAACTGCAGCGCCGCCTGCCAGTCGCCGCCGAGCAAAAAAAACAAGGACCGCGTCCCGCCGCATCCCGCACACGGCACACCGGTCGCCGCCTTCCAGGCGCACGGCCAACCGAAAGGCAAGACGCGCACCGCCAAGGCCAGAGCCCCCGCGAGCAACAGCACACCGGCCGAGACGACAAGGGTCACCCGCTCCGGCGCAGTCCGCGCGGGCCAAGGTAGGGGCGGCGGTTGCGACATGACCACAACCTAAGGCTGGCTCTCGGCAGCCGCCTTCATCAATTCGGCCATCCCGCCGAAAGCCGCCACCAAAGCCACAACCCCAGCGAGCAACAAAGCGCAGCAAACGATCGAGGGCAAGAAAACCGCCACCGCCGCCCGCCACTGGCCGATGCCGTGGACTTCGGACAATCCGATCACCACGCAGACCAAATGCCAGACGCTCGCGACGATCGTCCCGCAGATCGGGAGCAGTTGCAGCACCGCCGTCGCCCCACCCGCGTAACACACCACACGGAACGTCGCTTCAAACGGTCGCTTGGCACCGCCCACGATGATCAGCGCAAGATGTAAGAAACCCGCCGCGACAAAAGCCCCCAACGTGACCAAAATGGGCAGGATCACGATGATCAAACCAATCGCCACTGGGGAAGTTAGCGTCGCCGCCACACCCCGCTCCTCGGGCGATGCGCCGGATTGGAGCGAGTCGAAAATCGTTTGGTAAATAATCCCAGCCAGCACGCCGACCGTGCTAAGCAGGACGAAAAAAAACAGTGGTGCACCCAACCCGCCGGTCTGCTTCATCGTCGCAAACGCTGCCTTCGGCTCGAGCAAGACCAAGCGGATCGTCTCGAAAAGTGCGGAGAAAAATCCCACCTCGGCGCGGCGTTCCCAAGGCAAACCGCCTGCCGCAGCCAGCAAGGGCGGCACACCGCTTTCCTCCGTCTCCGGCGCTATCTCGTCGATTACCTCGGAGAGCGGCTGCCACGAGGCCATGCCATCGCGCCACGCCAAGTCGGTGCCGACGAACTTGCCCTCGCGGAATCCGGCACGAATCTCCTCCGGCGTGAATTGACCCAGTGACTGCCCGGCACGATTGAGGTGAATCTTCATCGGGGCTTATATTTCCGTCCCGCACCGAGCGGTCAATCACTAACTCCGACCCCGCCGCACTGAGGATTGCTTTTCTGTGTCCCGGCGGTGAAATTACGTTCATGGCTCTTACCTTCAGTGAAACGCTCGCGCCTGGGATGCCCATCCCGGATTTCTCCCTGCCCGATGTTGTCACCAGCGCTCCGGTCACCCCCGCATCGCTCGCCGGCCCGAAGGCTCTGGTCATAATTTTCCTCTGCCGCCATTGCCCCTACGTGGGCCATGTCTTGCCCGAAGTCGTTCGCCTTGCCGGCCATTACCTGCCCCGAGAGGTTGCTTTCGCCGGCATCAGTGCCAACGACGCTGTGACTTATCCGGACGACTCCCCGGCCAACCTCGCCAAAATGGCCGCCGAGCAGCGCCTTCCCTTTCCCGTCCTCCACGATGACTCGCAGAAGGTGGCTCGCGCGTTCCATGCCGTTTGCACGCCGGAGTTTTTCGTCTTCGATCGCGCTCACCATCTCTATTATCACGGCCGATTCGACGGCAGCACGCCGGGCAATGGTGTAGCCTGCGACGGCTCCGACCTGCGCCACGCCCTCGACGCCCTGCTGGCCGGCGCCGCCGTCCCCGACCTGCAGCAGCCCAGCATGGGTTGCAACATCAAGTGGAAGTAATCGCCCATGCCTCACGGCCGGAGGTGCACAGTCCTTCGGTGGCCCGCAAGGACCAATCGACGCACCACCACGACGTCTTCCGTTTGCGCTATGGCCACCCGGTCCCCTTCGGGGCCAGTCTTGTTCCCGGGGGAATCAACTTTTCGGTTTTCTCCTCAAACGCCACGTCCTGCACGCTGGTTTTGTTCGAGAGGGACGCTGCGCACCCTTTTGCCGAAATCCCTTTCCCCCCGGAATTCCGGATGGGTGACGTCTTTGCCATGATGGTCTTTGATCTTAATCCCGAGGCCATCGAATACGGCTACCGGATGGAAGGGCCATTTAATCCCCAGGCCGGACACCGCTTCGAACGGAGCAACATTTTGCTCGATCCCTTCGCCCTCTCCGTCGGCGGACGTCCGGTCTTTGGCGGGTTGTCGGAGAGACACAACATTTTTCCGCACCGGGGGCGCATTCCAAAGAACAACTTCGATTGGGAGCACGACCGGCCGCTCGATCTTCCTGTTTCCGAACTGGTCATCTACGAGTTGCATGTCCGTGGTTTCACCCGTCACTCATCCTCCGGGGTAGCCCATCCGGGCACTTTTGACGGTCTGCGCGAAAAAATTCCCCATCTCGTCGACCTCGGAATCAATTGCGTCGAACTCATGCCCGTCTTCGAATTCGACGAGCACGAAAGCACACGGGTGAATCCCCTCACCAACGAAAGGCTCTGCAACTACTGGGGCTACAGCACCCTCGCCTTCCGTGCACCCAAGGCCGGTTTCGCCGCGAGCGGAGGGCGCGGCCAGGAGGTCAATGAACTCAAGGATCTGGTCAAAGCATTCCATGCGGCCGGCATCCAGGTGATTCTCGATGTCGTCTTCAATCATACCGCCGAGGGCGACTCCACAGGGCCGGTCATTTCTTTCCGCGGACTGGACAACAAAACCTATTACCTCCTCGCTCCGGACGGCGCCTACCTGAATTTCAGTGGCTGCGGAAACACCCTCGATTGCAACCACCCGGTGGTCCGCGATTTTGTCCTCGATTGCCTCCGCTACTGGGCGGCCGAATATCACATCGACGGCTTCCGTTTCGACCTCGCGTCCGTGCTCGGCCGTGATTCGCAGGGCCATCCGCTGCCCAACCCGCCCCTCCTCGAATCGATTGCCCACGATCCGGTTTTGGCTCATTGCGAACTCATCGCCGAGGCCTGGGATGCAGGTGGGCTCTACCAGGTGGGCAATTTCCCCAGCTACGGACGCTGGATGGAATGGAACGGCAAATACCGTGATGCGGCCCGCCGCTTCTTGCGCGGCGATGACAATTCCGCGGCTGAAATGGTGCAACGCATCATGGGTTCGCCAGACCTCTACCGCGCAAGTGGCCGGAAGCCCTCTGCCTCGGTCAACTTTATCACCTGCCACGATGGGTTTACCCTCGCCGACCTCTTTGCCTACGCAAAAAAATACAGTCTCGAGAACGGCGAAAATGATGCAGATGGCGGCAACGAGAATTACTCGTGGAACTGCGGGGCTGAAGGACCCACGGACGATGGCGCGATCAACGAGTTGCGGCTTCGCTGCGCCAAAAATGCCATGACCCTCCTTCTCGTCAGCCAAGGCGTGCCCATGCTTTTTATGGGCGACGAAATGGGACGCACCCAACGTGGCAACAATAATGCCTATTGCCACGACGAGGAATGGAATTGGCTCGACTGGGGACTGGCCGCCCGGGAGGCCGGCCTGTTGCGCTACGTCCGCCTGCTTGTCGCCTTCCGGCGCGGCCATGCCAGTTTGCACCGGGCCGATTGGTTCAGCGGACAAGACGAAGCCGGCAGCGGCTACCCGGACATTTCCTGGCATGGGGTCCGACCGGCTCAGGCCGACTGGAGTGAGCGCAGCCACTCCCTGGCTTTCCTCATCTGTGGCGGCCACGACCGTGCTCTCGGCGGGCGTGGGGATTTTTTATACGCTGCTTTCAACATGCACATCGAAGCTCTCGATTTCACACTGCCCGGCCTGCCGGTCGGTTACTGCTGGTCGTTGCTGGCCGACACGGCACAACCTTCGCCGCACGATATCCACCAACCCGGGACCGGGCCGCAACTCGGAGACCACGCGGTTCTTCGCCTCGTGCCGAAAAGTTGCGTCTTGGTCCTTGCACGCGGGCCGGACTGAGATGGCTACCACTTCCGCAAGCAAGACCGGCAAACGCCTGTCAGTGATGGCCTGGATTGAAGACGCCTACGGCGCGGTTATCTTGGTCAAGCAAGCAAAGGGCAGCCGCCGCTGGTCCCTGCCCGGCGGCAAGGTCAATACGGGCGAAGCGCTGATCAATGCCTTGCGCCGCGAGGTGCGTGAGGAAATCGGCATGCAAATTGCCACCGCTGCGCCCATCGACCTTCTCGACCGCCCGCGCTCCGCCTCTGTCACCATTCTTTACCGGGTTCTACTCAAACCCGGCGTAATGAAGCCCCGCGCCGGGGAAATCGACAAAATCGCCATCCGGCGTCGCCTGCCCAAGGAAGCTTCCGAAGCAGCAGTGTATTTTTGGAGACGCGCCCAACACTCGTTCGAACCCCTCTCGCTGCTCATTCATCCCGCCGGCACGAAAAGCCGGCACGGGAGTTAATTTCGTCTCCGCGCACTTGCCTTGACCATGCATACAGTGGAAATCATCGGCGGCGGATTGGCCGGGCTGGCCCTGGGCCTCGGACTCCGCGCCCGCGGCGTTCCCACCCGCATCATCGAGGCAGGCAAGTACCCGCGGCATCGGGTCTGCGGCGAATTCATCACCGGCCTCGACCATGCGACCCGCCAGGAATTGCAACTGACCGAGATTCTGGCCGGGGCACGCTTGGCCCGCGGTGTCCTTTGGTCCGAACCGGGGCACCCCGTTGTGCGCCATAATTTGCCCGAGGCGGCCCTCTGTCTCAGCCGCTACCGCTTGGACGAAGCCATGGCCTCGGCCTTCGCCGCGGCCGGCGGTGATTTGCGCACGGGGTGCCGCGGCCCGTCTGATCCGCAACCCGGACGCATCATGGCCAGCGGAAGACGTCCCCAAACTGGTTCACGCTGGGTCGGCCTGAAGCAGCATTTCCATCAACTGGATTTGCGGGAGGACCTTGAACTTCATCTTGGTCAGGGGGCCTACGTGGGTCTGACCCGGATCGAGGGCCGGGCCGTCAATGTGTGCGGCTTGTTCCCGCGTCCCGGCCGCGGTGAGGCCTGCGGGTTGATCGACCGCGTCCGCGCGGCCGGACTCGCTTCCCTCGCGCGCCGTTTGGAGTCCGCCAGCGCGGTGGAATCGAGCGCCTGCGCCGTAGCCGGCCTCGACTATGGCCGACCGGCCCCGCAACCAGCCGCCCTGGGCGACTACCACGGACTCATTCCTCCCTTCACCGGCCACGGCATGACCGTGGCCATGCAAAGCGCCGCCCTCGCGGCACGCCGCCTCGAACCATGGGCACGCGGACGTCTCACCTGGGACGAAACGCTCGCCCTGCTCCAAAAGGACCTGCGCCGGCGTTTCGCCCGAAAGTTGGCTTGGGGCCGGCTTTTTCACCCCTGGCTTCTTGCCCCGCACGGCCGTCGGGTTGTTCACCTGTTGCACCGCTGGCGGGGGCTACCGCTCGGACCCCTCTACCGCCTCTGCCATTGAGCGCCATGCACCTGCACGCTCTCGCCACGGCCAACCCGCACCACTCGATAACCCAAACCGAGTGCCTCGATTTGGTGCGCAGCTCCCCGGCCCTGCAGCGGGATCTGAATCGTCGCTCCCGCCTCATGCTTTCGAGCATTCTGCGTGGCGACTCGGGTATCGAGCGGCGGCAATTTGCCATCCGCGATCTCGGGCAACTTTTCGCGCTGGAAGCAGATGAACTGAACGAGGAATTCCGTCATTCTGCGCCCTCCCTCGCCTCTCAGGCACTCCGGCCCGCATTGCATGCAGCAGGGGTGGCGCCACACGAAGTCGACGCCTTGGTCGTTTGCACTTGCACCGGCTACCTTTGCCCCGGAGTGAGCAGCTACGTGGCGGAGTCGCTCGGCTTGCGGAACAATGTTTGGCTTCAAGATTTGGTCGGGCTCGGCTGCGGTGCGGCCATCCCCGCCCTTCGTGCGGTCAACGGTGTCCTGGCCTCTCACCCGACGGCCACCGTCGCCTGCGTGGCGGTCGAAGTTTGCTCCGCCGCGTTCTACCTCGACAATGACCCCGGCGTCATCATCAGTGCATGTTTATTCGGGGATGGCGCCGCGGCCAGCATCTGGCGCTCGCAACCGGGCCCTGCGGGCATCCGATGCCATTCGTTCGACACGCACCACGACCCCGAAAACCGCGACCGCATCCGGTTCGAGCAACGCGGTGGCAAACTGCGGAATTTGCTCGATCCCTCCGTACCCCGCCTGGCCGCCGGTGCCGTGCGCGACCTCTATCATCGCGCGACCGCTTCCCATGGGCCACCGATCACCCGCGTTCTCAGTCATGCGGGCGGAAAGGACGTGCTGGCCGCCCTCGAAGCGGAACTACCCGGGCACGACCTCTCCATTTCGCGGGAAATTTTACGCCGCCACGGCAACATGAGCAGCCCCTCGGTTCTCTTTGCCTTGGCCCAAGCGCTGCGCGAAGACCGGCCGGCGCCATCGGAGGATTGGTGGCTCACCTCATTCGGCGCGGGGTTCAGCGCCCACGCCTGCCGACTCAGCGCCGCCTAGAAGCGGATGGGCGGCGGCGCAGGCAGACTCATGGCCGGCCGCTCCGTTTGCACCGCGGCGGAAACCCCGGCGGCCTGGGCCGGACGGATTTCCGGGACGACATGTTCCGCGCCGCCCACTGTTCCGGCTGGTGAAGCAAAGGCATTGACAGCCACGGCTTCAGCCACCGGCATTTCCGCGGCCATACCCCCCATCGAAGCAGGAGAAACACTTTGGTAGGGATCCGCCGCGCCGACCACCGGGAGGGAGGAAACATCGACCGGACGGACCATGCTCAGGTCGATCGCGGCGGCGGCGCGCGGCCACTCCTCCTCGGAAAACTCCTTGACGTAAGATTGCGGCCCGCCCGAGTGGAGAGGACAGGCGGCGCTTGGCGCTTTGCCAATGCGCGCGTACTCGGTGTACGCCGTCGACTCGGTGACCTCCGTCCCGTCGGGACGCCTGATTTTTTCGATGCACTTGTCCGTGGCGAGGTCCCCGCTGAGACGGCACACCTGCACCTGCTCGACGGTGACCGGGGCTTTGAGCGGGTTGGAAGGAAAATCCCCGCGCGAAGCATTCATCACGTCGACCCAGACGGGAAGGGCGAGGTCACGGCTGAAGGCGCCACGGAAAATCTGCTGCGGCTTGTCGAACCCCATCCACACTCCACAAGTCAGCTTCTCATCGTAGCCCAGAAACCATAAATCGGTGAAACCGTAGGACGTCCCCGTCTTGCCGGCTGCCCCAGCCACAACCAAGCCGTAGTCGGTCATCGCCTTCGACGCCGTCCCCCGGGCCAGCGCATCAGTCATCAGACTGTGCACCTGCCATGCGGTGGCATCGGAGACAACCGCTTTGCGTTCTTCCGCCCGCCGATAAATGGTTTCGCCCTCACCGTCATCAATACGGTCGATGATGTGCGTGCGCGCGGGACGGGACCCGCCGCCCGGAAACATGGTGTAAGCGAGGGTCGACTCTTCCAAGGTGAATTCGCTTGATCCGAGATAGGCGTTGGCAAAAGGACGCAGCGGCGAGCCGATCCCGGCATCCTTGGTCAGCGTGCCCAGCGCCTCAAGGCCGGTTTTGAAACCGACCCGGACCACCGCGGCATTTTTACCCCGCACAAAGGCGTCCCGCACCGTGACTTCGCCCTCGTATTCGTTGTCGGCCCGCTCCACCCCCCACTCCCCGAGCACCCCCGAACTGCCACCGATACCGACCAACCGGTTGTCCAGTGCCCAGTCTTGCACGACCGCACCGGGAAAGACGCCTTTTTCGAAGGCTGCAGCGTAGAGCAGCGGGACAAAGGCCGTGCCGAGAGGGCGGCGGCCTTGCACGCTGCGGTTGTATTCGCTGTGACGAAAATCGCGGCCGCCCACCATGACAACGATACCACCGTTGAGGTTGTCGAGCACGAGGACGGCTCCCTGCAGGTAGGTCGGGGGCATGGTATTGGAAGCGCCCGCCTTGGGGGGGCGCGCGTCATAGCGGCGGCGAAAATCCTCGAATGTTTCGTTGGCATATCCCGGCCGTTTCTCGACTTCAGCCAGCCGCCGTTGCAGGGCGCGCTCGGCCACGCGCTGCATCTCCGCGTCTATGGTGGTGTAAATACGGAATCCGCCATTCATGGCCCGCTCAAAGCCGAGCGAAGCAATGGCCTGCTGGCGGATATGGTCGAGCGCGTAAGACTCCTTGGCCGGACTCGGCCGCTCGCGAATGACCAACTGGTCCGCCACCGCTTTCTGATATTCGGCGCCGGTGAGAAAGCCCAAATCGCGCATTTGCCTGAGCACGACATCGCGATTTTCCCGGGCACCCGCGGGATTGGTCCAGGGGGAGAGACTGTTCGGGCTCTTGAGAAGTCCGGCCAAGGTGGCCGCCTGCCAAGGGGTGAGTTCCGCGGCTGAAACCCCGAAATAGCCGCGCGCCGCCGCTTCGGCACCGTAAAGACCGCCCCCGAAATAGACGCGGTTGAGATACATTTCCATGATTTTTTCCTTGGGGAATTTTTTCTCGATTTGTACGGCGAGCGCCATCTCGAGGAGCTTGCGACGGTAGGTCCGCCCTTTCAGGTCGAAGGAGTTGCGCGCCAGTTGCTGCGTGACCGTGCTCGCCCCCTGACGGATGCGTCCTGCCGTCCAATTGGCCTGAGCCGCGCGGACGATGCCCCAATAATCCACGCCGGTGTGCTCCCAGAATCGTTGGTCCTCGGCCGCGACAACCGCTTGGACCAACCAAGGGGACAATTTCTCGTAGGATACCGGGTCACGATTCTGGATGAAAATTTTACCCATCAGTCCACCCTTGCGGTCGTAAATGAGCGAGGCGGATTCCATGCGCTCGAGCCGGCTGAGATCAAACTGTCCTGCCAAGATCAGAAACTCGGAACGAGCCGACAGGACAATGGCCGCGCCCACCCCCGCGCCGAGCAGAAGGAGAAGCAAGGGCAGGAGCAACAGCCAGCGCCAAGCACGTCGGCGGCGCGGCTGCGCTTCATCCTCCCAAGAGTATTTCTGGCGTGGCATGCCTGGTGTGCGATGTTGGCCAGTCGGCGAGCGCTGAGGCCCACAGACGGGCAGCAGGCCGGGACAACTGGACTTGCAGCCTACACCATTGCAGGGTCTTTAGCCAAGATGGACGAACACCGAAGCCAGAACCAGCCGGTCCTTTACTGGGACGGTGACTGCGCTTTCTGCCGACGCTGGGTCGAGCGGTGGCAAGCTGCCTCCGGCCAAGCGGTCATTTACCGCACCCTGCAAGCGGCACCGCCGGACGTCATGGCCGCGGCCGGAGGCGAGCCGTTCCAGCGTATCGTGATGTCTTGCCCGGATGGGTCCCTCATCACCGGCGCCCATGCGGCATTGGCCGCTCTGGCCGCGGACCAGCCCGGAAGCAGTCTGCTGCTGCGTGCTTACCGCATTCTGCCTATGTTCCGCCAGACCGCCGAGGCCGCCTACCATTGGGTGGCCGGACACCGGAAATGGTGCGCCGCTATGACCAACTTGCTCTGGGGGCGCGAAACGCTGGTCACGAGTTACCGCATTTCCGGATACGTCTTCCCCCGTCTCATCGGCTTGATCTTCGTCTTCGCCTTCCTCTCGCTCTGGTCGCAAATCGACGGGTTGGCCGGGTCGCAGGGAATTCTGCCGGTCGAGGCCCACCTCACCGCGGTGAAGGAGAGCTTCACGGCGGCCGGCCGTCCATGGTCGGCATGGTGGTCTGTGCCCAGCCTCCTCTGGTTCGGATCCAGCGACTTCATGCTCCACGTGTGGCTGGCCGTCGGAACGGCAGCCTCGGTAGCGCTCGTCCTCGGCCTGCTTCCGGCGGTATCCGCCTTCACCGCCTGGATTTGCTACCTCTCGTTTGCTTCCGCTGTCCCGGTTTTTCTCAACTTCCAGTGGGATGCACTCCTGCTCGAGGCCGGCCTGCTCCTTGTCTTTTACGTTCCTTGGTCACTGCGCGCGCCATGCGGCGCCTCGGACCCGCCACGAGCCGCCCGTCTCCTCGTTTGGTGGCTGCTTTTTCGTCTGATGTTCGAATCCGGCGTGGTCAAGCTCTACGGCTTCGATGCCACCGGACGTAACGCGTGGTTGGAAGGCACCGCGCTGCACTGCCACTATTTCACCCAGCCGATTCCGGTCTGGACAAGTTGGTGGTTGGCGCAATTCCCCGCCTGGTTCCATCTTTTTTCCCTCATCGTTGTCTTCGCTATCGAATTGCTCGGGCCATTTTTTATCATCGGTCCGCGGCGCCTGCGGATGACCGCATTTTGGGCCTTCAGCTTGCTCATGGTTCTCATCATGGCCTCAGGCCATTACGGCTTCTTCAATCTGCTCACCCTTGCTCTTTGCGTCAGTTTGGTCGACGACGCCTCCTGGCCCTCTTGGCTGCGGCCGCGCTTCGCCGGGAGTGCCGTGGTCACCGCAGCGTGGCCCGCGCGCCTCCGCGGCAAACTTCTCCCCTGGTTTGCCCTGCTCATGGTGGTTCTCACCACATTACAATTGCTTCTCGTCCTGCGGGTCGTCCGTCCGCCCGCGATTGCACCCCTGCTCGAAACATTTGCCCCGCTACGCAGTGCGAATTCGTACGGCCTCTTCAGCACGATGACAACTGAGCGACCAGAAATCACGATCGAAGCCAGCGCGGACGGCCGTACTTGGCAGCCTTACCGTTTCCGCTACCAGATGGCGGCCGATGACAACCACCTGCCTTTTTTGCTGCCTCACATGCCCAGGTTGGATTGGCAGTTGTGGTTTGCCGCTTTGGAATACCGCTCCTCGGGTCAACCCCCGGGCTGGATCATGCCCCTCCTCGGCCGCCTGCAAGAGCAGTCCAGCCCGGTGCTCGGGCTGCTCAATCCCGACGGACAGCCGGATTTGTTGCCGTCCTTTTTCCGCTTACGTCTCGACCTGCTGACCTTCACGCCAAGTGAGATGCGTGCCGCCACCGGACGAATGTGGAAAGCAACACCCCTGCCCGGCTACACCATCGAGGGTCATCTCCAGCGCTGACCTCACCGACGGAAGAGCCGGCGACATCCGTCTGCCCGGTTCAAATCGGGCGAAGCCGTTTTTCCCGTGGTCGAAACTTCCCTTCCGCCCATCCCCGTGTCATTAATCAGACATCATGTTTACCGGTCTGGTCCGCGAAGTTGGTCAGGTTGTCTGGTTGCGCCGCGCGGATCGCGTTGTGCAACTCTTGGTCAAAGGCCCCCGCACGGCGACACGAGTGCGGGTTGGCGAGAGCGTCTCGGTTAATGGTTGCTGCCTCACCGTAACCGCCCAGCGCGAGGGCCAATTCATGTTCGACTTGCTGACCGAAAGCCTCGACCGAACCAACCTCGGGCAGCTCAAACCCGGACACCCGGTAAATTTGGAGCGCGCCCTGCGGGTGGACGGAAGGCTTGGTGGTCATTTTGTCCAAGGTCATGTTGATGGCACCGCCCAAGTTGTCGCGCTGGAAGAAAAAGGGCCCGATCTGCGCATCGATATCGCGCTCCCTCGGGAATTTGCCCGCTATGTGGTCTACAAAGGATCCATCGCGATCAACGGCGCCAGCCTCACCGTCTCCGCCGTCAATCCAGCAGACTTCTCTGTGTGGGTTATCCCCCACACGTTGGAACACACCAACCTCGGCGACCTCGAGGCCGGCAATCTGGTCAATTTGGAGTTCGATATCCTCGCCAAATACGTGGAACGCCTGCTGGAAACGCGCGGGCCGGACCGCTGAGCGGCGGAATCAGGGTTGGTTCGTGACGATTTCCAACTGGTCGGGAGTACTAATCCGTATTTGGAGTTGGCGACCTTGGTAGCTCTCCAACCTGCCGCGCACGAGGACCCGCTGGTTCGCGTATTGGTCGAAGCCTTCGGGGAACATGTCGTAGGACATGCGAAAAACCACCGCCACCAATCCGGATTTCCGCTCGCCGAAGTTGAGGAAAGTAATTCCGCCGCTGGCATCCTGGCCGACATTTTTGATCACTCCTTCGACCGCCACCTCCGAGCCGACACTCGACTGCAAGCCAGCCACGTCTTCGGCCGGCAAGACATCCGCCCCGGAAGTTGTTCCACCGGCGGACGTGAGCGTATTTTCGGCCGTCCCGGACCCGAGTGGCTCCGTGGCTGCCCCCGCTTGTTCGCTTCCTCCGGCCACGGTGGCCGTTTCCGTGGAAGTCGGCGGGCCGCCGCCGAGAACCTCTTCTATCTGCTCCCCACGAAGACTCGCGGGATGCCCGGCCCAGACAATTTTCCCCGAAGCATCAGCCAGAAAAGCACTAGGTATGCCGTCCACTCCCATTTTCCGGCTGAGCCTGCCACTGGCGTCGGTGGCCACCGCGTAGTCCATCGGGTTGGTCTTTTGGAACTTGCGAATGACGCCGGATGATTCGTCAGTCGCCCCGATAATAACCAGACCGCGGTCTTTGTAGTTCGCGTGGAGTTCGTTGAGATGCGGAATGCTTTCCCGGCAAGGGGGGCACCACGTCGCCCAAAACTCGAGCAGAACCGGCTTTCCCGCGTAGACCGGATCGGGACCCAAAAAGTTTAGCCGCAAATCGGGCAGGGATTCGCCGACCGTGGCAGCTTCTGCCGGGCAACAGGCCAGCAAAATAACAGTCACGCATAGCACGCAGAGGGAGCTACCTTTCATAAAAATAATAGAACAGTTTCTCCGACTGGCAGGCAAGAGCGCGCTGTCGACTTTTCCGGGTCGGTCCGTCCCCATGGTTCACGCCTGGCCCACCGGCCTGCCTTCTGGCGCGCTTCGTGGCTTAGGCTTCTGGCGCGCGAGGTGCCAACCGAACAACTTCATGACCAAAAGATGTATCGGCGCCTGCGTGATCCGGTAAAACCACCAAGGCAAGGAGGGACTGTAGTTAAAAATCGCGGCCAGCACACTCCGCCGGTCCGGGCTCTCCCGGAACTCCAAACGCGCCGGCGCCCGTCCGTCGTGAACATTGCCCGCACTGACCAGCAATCCGCCGGTAATGTAGTAAAGCGGCCGATCGACTGACGAACGGTTGCTCGAGTAGCTCAGCTCGAGCAACGGACGACGGAGGCCGGACACACGGAAAGCCAGGTTAAGCTGGTTATCGACCGTGACCCGCAGAACCCGACGAAAGAGGGATGGCAACCAGCTTGCATACTCGCGCGCCACCCACGTTGCATCGTAACCCGGCGGAAGCGGCAGGCGCTGGATGGAACACACATAGCAACCTTCTTCGCTCTGCTCATGGCGCCGGGCCAAATGCTGGTCGATCTCGCGACCCGGAGCCATGTCGTCCGGCAGCGCCTCGGCCAAAGCCTCGTCAAAAGACTGTGGCTCGATACCTGCCCTCTCCTGCAGAGTCGGCGAATGCGCCACCATGGCATGCCGCAAGCTTTCAACCAGTGGGGCGATGAGCTCGCGGTGACCCCCGGTCAACAAACGCACACCGAGCACACCGAGCTGGGTCGGAATAAAGGGCACAGCGATGATCAGTCGTTTTTTATCCAGACGCGCGGCGGTCCGCCGCATGAGGTCGAGGTAGGTCATCACCTCGGCCCCGCCAAGGTCAAAAGCGCGGCCGTACATTTCTTCGCGCCCCGCACAAAAACGCAATAACTTGACCACGTCACGTAGACTTACCGGCTGGGTCATCGAGCGGGTCCAGTGCGGGCACAACAAAAGAGGCGAACGCTCGACCAGCTTAACCACGATGCGGAAGGACGAACCCCGCGCTCCGACAATCAGGCCGGCCCGCAGACTGGTGACCGGCACCCCGCGCGCGGCCAGCACCCGCTCTACCTCAAGGCGACTGGCCAAATGACGCGACAACCGTGCGTCGTCGGGAATGATTCCCCCCAAATAAAGGATTTGCTTCACCCCGGCACGCGCCGCCGATCGGGCAAAGTTGTCGGCCAGAATGAAATCCATATCCTCGAACCGTGCCTGCGTAAGCCGCGCTGGCAGCATCGAATGAACGAGATAAACCGCGTAGTCCGCGCCCTCCAGGGCGCGCTCCGTTTGCAGCATGGAAAACAAGTCGCAGCGCCGCCATTCGACGCCAGGCAACTCATCGGCCGGTGAACGCCGCAGGGCGATGACCTCAAAGTCGGCGGCCAGCACCGGGAGCAGCGCCGTACCGACAAAGCCGGAGGCTCCGGCCACGGCAACCACCGGACGCTTCTTCACTATCGCCATCCCGCCATCAAACACGGCCCGGCGACCGGGGCAAGCCCTGCGGTCAGTTCGATTGCCGCTTGCGCAGGTCGCGGATCTCGTTGAGCAACTCTTCGTCCTGCGCGGGCTCCGGTGAGGCTGACCGCTTGTCGACCTCCTCCCGCTTCACGTCATTGATGGCTTTGACCAATAGAAAAATCGTCCAGACGATGAGGGCAAACTGGATGGCTGCCGCGATGAAGTTGCCGTAATTCAGGGTCGGTGCCCCGGCGGATTGGGCCATGGTTTCATCCGATTTGCCGTCGCCACTGATCGAAAGCTGGCTGAAGGTCACCCTCCCGGGAATCCAGTCCAAGCGGCGGCATGATAAGGTCATCCTCGAGCGAAGAGACAATTTTCCCGAAAGCCGCACCGATTATCACGCCGACGGCGAGGTCCATGGCATTGCTTCTGGTCATGAAGGCTTTGACTTCATTGAACGCAGGCTCAAGAAATGAATTCCTTCCGCCTTGCGAGCCGCAAAAAAACGCGACTGTTGACACGGCCCTTGCTGCCGACTCCCATCGGCGCATGCCCGCCCTGCTCCTTCTTCTCGTCTCGTTTGCCGTGGCCGTTGCTGCCCCTGTCCCGCTCCGCGTGGGCATGGAACTTTCCTATCCGCCGTTCGAGACGATCGGGCCCGACGGCAAACCCGCCGGCATCTCAGTCGAACTGGCCCAAGGGCTGGCTGACGGCCTCGGACGTCCACTTGTCATTGAAAACATTTCCTTCCCGGGGCTTATTCCTTCGCTCAAATCCGGAAAGATTGACGTCATCATTTCCTCCATGACCGCGACACCCGAACGGGCCAAAGCGGTCGCTTTTTCCGACCCGTACCTGACCGCAGGTTTGGCTGCCCTCGTACCCGCCGCCAGCACGGCCCAAGGACTCTCCGAACTCGACCAACCCGGCCGCACCATCGTGGTCCGCCAAGGCACCACGGGCGAAGTCTTTGCCCGGACTCATGTGCACAAGGCTGCGCTCATCAGATTGGACAAAGAAAGCGCCTGCGTCCTTGAGGTCACCCAAGGCAAAGCCGACGCTTTCATTTACGACCAGATGTCCGTTTACCAAAATGCCAAGCGCAACCCGCGAACCACCCGCCCCATGCTCAATCCCCTGCAAAAAGAATCGTGGGCCATTGCCGTGCGCCAAGAGGACAAGGAACTTCGCACGCAGGTCAACACCTTCCTGGCCGACTTTCGTGCGGGCGGAGGATTCGACCGGCTGGCCGACAAATATCTCGCCGAGGAAAAGTCCGCCTTTGCCGCTGAGGGCATCCCGTTTTTCTTTTAGTCCCGGAGGGGGACGCTATCGCTTTCCCGCACGAGAATCGCTGCGGCCCGAGGCGGCAAAAGAAGCTCATTGGTACCATCGCCTTTGGCGGCAAGCCCGGTGCTGTTCCAACAATCGCGCCACTTTCCGCTCAGGGCCAACTCCGCAATCTGTTCGTGGTCAGAATTATTCAGGATCACGACAACCTCCTCGTGGCCCAACTTGCGGCGGAATCCGTAAAGTTGACCCTCATCGTCGACAATGACCGGTTCAAAAGTTCCCCTTCTCAGCGACGGCAGAGCGTGCCTCAGAGCGATGAGCTTTTTGTAGTGATCGAAGAGCTCCTCGTTCACCTCCACCTTATCCGGGACGTCCTTCGATGACCCGTCGGGCAAAACAATCTCGTCCTCATAGACCAAGTCAGCCCAAACCATCGGCTTGCGGCAGTCCGGGTCGTTGGCCCCCCACATCCCGACTTCATCACCGTAATAAATCATGGGCGCCCCCACGTAGGTCATCTGCAGCACGGCGAAAAGCTTTTGTGACTCCAGTTCCTTGGGTGTCGGCTTGCGCGGGTTGTATTGACCGTTCTCCACCTTGGAAAACTCGAAGTAAGCCTGCCAATTACCGGCATGCTCCCGGTCGCGGTTGACAATGTGGGACCCGATCCGGTCCGTGTCGTGACTGCCGAAAAGATTCTGCTGCGCCTCGGCCACGCCGGCGGGAAAAGCTTCGCGCAACTCCCGCAGGCGACGATCGAACACCCTCGTGCTGATGCGGGATTTCTCATCGGCGAAATAGTCGGAGCAGACAAATGCGAAGTTGTAGTTCATCACCGCATCGAATTCATCACCCTGCAGATAGGGCTTCAGTTGCGGCACCGGATCAATCAGTTCGGCCGTGAGATAAGCCTCGGGATTCACTTCTTTCACCACCTTGCGCCACTTTTTCCAGAAGGGGTGGGCCACGCAAAAAGCGACGTCGAGCCGCCACCCGTCGATGCCGTCGGAAGGATCACCATCGCCGTCCGGGTCCATCCATCGCTTCGTCGCCGCGAATATGTAGTCCCGGGGGCCGGAGACAATCCCCTCTTTGTCTTCACGGAATTCAGGCAGTGTTTTGTGCCCGAACCATCCCTCATAATCAAACTTTCCCCCCCTTGCGGGATCACGCCACGACTTGACCGAAAACCAGTCGGCATAAGGCGAATCCTGTTGCTTTGCCAAGACATCGAGGAAAGGCCAACTGCGCTGACCCAAGTGATTGAAGACACCGTCAAAAATCACGCGGATCCCGCGACCGTGGCATTGTTTGATCATGGCCAAGGCGAGTTTGTCCGCCGATGTCCACACCCAAGAGGACGGATTGTCCGGGTCTTCACCGGCCATCAACTTCCGGTCGCCCTCCGGGTCCGGCCCGAAGTTGGGATCAATATGATGATAGCTGTTGCCATCGTACTTGTGGGCCGAGGGCGAATCGAAGACGGGATTCAGGTAAATGGCGTTGACCCCCAAATCCCCCAAGTAATCAAGTTTGTCCATGATACCCTGCAAATCCCCCCCGTAACGCCGCCGCTGGAGGAGGTGATGAAAAGGAATCGAGGCACCTTGCTCGTAGTCTTGTCGCGCGTACCAATCGGACGTCCAAGGATGCACCCTCCACGGTAAATCCGGCACGTCGGGAAAAGCCCCGGAAATATCCGCCTTGGTCGGATCATTCGAGGCATCCCCGTTGCGGAAGCGCTCGGGAAAGATCTGATACCAGACGGCATCCTTGGCCCAAGCAGGAACGAACTCCCCCGACTCCGACTGCACCGAGGATAAAGACAACGCTGTGGCACCCATGGCCAAGAGTGCCGCCCGCGCGGTCATTATCTCGCCAACAGTAACCGTCCAGCTTGAAGCAGCGCGTCGACGCTGATGCCGAGGGTCTTCAACACCGTCGCACCAGGCGCACTGAGACCGAAGCGGTCGATGCCGATCACCACACCCCGGCGGCCGACATAACGGTACCAAGGCTGCGAGACACCGGCTTCGATGGAAACGCGGCGCACACATTCCGGAGGGAGGACGAAATCACGGTATTCCTCCGTCTGACGCTCGAAGCGTTCGAAGCAGGGCAGCGAGACCACCCGCACCGAGGTTCCGAGCTTCTCCGCCGCTTCCATGGCCAACTGCAATTCGCTCCCCGTGGCCAACAAAATCAACTCAAGCGGCGATGTCTCGCGACGGGCAATGTATCCGCCGCGCAATGTGCCCTGCCGCGCCTCCTCTTCCGGGATCTGCCGCAGGGACCGCAGGGCCTGACGCGACAAGGCGAGCAAAGTCGGACCGTCTTTGCGGTCGAAAGCGGCGGCAAAAGCACCGGCCGTTTCCGCCGGGTCGGCCGGCCGGATGACGTCGAGGTTAGGCATGGCGCGAAGGGCGGCGAGAGCTTCGACCGGTTGATGGGTCGGACCGTCCTCCCCGACCCCGACCGAGTCGTGGGTGAAAATATAAACCACGGGAAGATGTGAAAGGGCCGCCACCCGGATGGCGCCGCGGGCGTAGTCGCTGAAAACGAGGAACGTGGCTCCGCTCGCGTGGAAAATTCCGTCGTAGGCGATGCCGTTGAGAAGTCCCGCCATACCATGCTCGCGGATCCCGAAACGGATGTTGCGGCCGGCATAGTTGCGGGCGTCAAAGTCCCCGCCGTCCTTAATGTAGTTTAGGGTGGAACCGTGCAAGTCCGCACTTCCGCTGACCACAAGAGGCAAGGTTTTGGCCACATACTGCAGGATATCGCTGCCCGCCTTGCGCGTCGCAATGTCCGGAGCCTCGGCCGGATAATCCGGGATGGACTTGAGCAAATCCGGATAATTTTTCGCCACGGCAGCATCCAATTCTGCGGCAAGGTCTTTGTTGGCCGCGCTCCAGGCATCAAAACGCGCATGCCATTCGGCCCAGGCACTCTCAAGCCCGGCGGCATGGCGGGCGAAGAATTCCCGCACTTCGGGAGCAACGAAAAATTTCTCCTCCGGCAGACCGAGGCCTTTGCGCGCCTCATCCGCGAATTTCGCCCCACCCTCCCCGTGCGCTTTGCTCGTGCCCGCCACCTCGGGAATGCCTTTGCCGATCAGTGTCTTGGCCACAATGAGCTGCGGCGAACCCGTGGCCGACTTCGCCTTGTCGTAGGCACGGAGGAACTCGTCCATGTTTTGCCCGTCAACCTCCTGCACGCCCCATCCATAAGCTTTGAACCGCGCCACCGCGTCCTCGCTCTGGGTGAAGAGCGCCATGGCGTCGAGCGTCACATTGTTGGAATCGTAGATCAGGATGAGGTTGTCCAACTGCAGGTGGCCGGCCAAAGCGCAAGCCTCGCTCGCCACCCCCTCCTGCAGGCAGCCGTCGCCAGCCAGGCAGACGATCTTGTGGTCAAAAATGCGATGTTCGGCCGTATTGAAACGCGCTGCGGACATTTTACCCGAGACGGCCAGGCCGACCGCATTGGCCACCCCTTGACCCAACGGACCGGTGGTGCACTCCACGCCCGGTGTCTCGCCAAACTCCGGATGCCCCGGCGTGATACTGCCCAGTTGACGGAACTTTTTTAGCTGGTCGAGGGGTACATCGTAGCCCGCAAGATGGAGCCACGCGTAGAGAAACATACTGCCGTGGCCGGCGGAGAGAACAAAGCGGTCACGGTTGAGCCACCGGGGCTCTTGGGGATTGTAACGCAGGGCCACCCCAAAAAGAACGGCACCAATTTCGGCGCACCCCAAAGGCAAGCCCAGATGGCCCGATTTGCTGGCATCTACAGCGTCAATGGCGAGTCCCCGCGCATCACGCGCGGCCTTAGTCAGTAATTCGGTGGGCATGGTCATCGTTGACTCTCTATTTCGCCGCGACAAGGGTCTTGCGGCAAGCAAACTCTACCACACTGGGAAAATTGCCACGCGCCGGGGTTTCAGCCAAAGTAACGAGGGTCTATGAACAAGGTCACCATACGCGTTCCCGCCACCAGTGCGAACCTCGGCCCGGGTTTCGATTGCCTTGGTCTCGCTCTCGATTTGCACAACCGCGTCACGGTCGATCGCGCAGGCGCGGGAATATCCGATGCCATGGTTGGCGCGGCAGCGGACGCCTTCTTCGCCGCGGCCGGCCTCCCGGCTTTCGCTTACGGTTGGTCGATCGAGGCTGATATTCCGCGTTCTCGGGGGCTGGGCAGCAGCGTGGCTGTGCGCCTGGGCATCCTTCACGGTCTCAACGAGCTGGCAGGTCGCCCTCTTGATGCGGGGCAAGTTTACCTCATCTGCGCCAAGCTGGAGGGACATCCCGATAACGCGGCACCTGCCGCCTTCGGGGGCTTCGCCGCCGCGCGTCCCGATGGCACCTATTTTCGCTGTGACGTTTCTCCGGACCTGCGCTGCATTTTACTCGTCCCACCTGATGAGGTCGACACCGATGCGTCCCGCCTCAGGCTGCCGGATCATGTCCCGCACCTTGACGCCGTATTCAACATTTCCCACGCGAGCTTGATTACCGCAGCCTTTGCTTCGCAGCGTTACGAATTGCTCCGCGGTTCCATGTCCGACCGTTTGCACCAGCCTTACCGCGAGCCCGCCATTCCGCACCTGCGTCCAGCCATCGTGGCTGGCGTCAAGGCGGGTGCCCTCGGCGGCTATCTTAGCGGATCCGGATCTGCTGTTGCCTGCCTGACCCTTGGTGATCCCGGAGCGGTGGCGGCCGCCCTGCAATCCGTTCTTCCTCGAGCCCAAGTGCTTATTCTCGGTGCGGACAACCATGGCGTTGCGGTGGAAAGCTGACCATGCGCGTCATCCTCGAAAGGTTCGAGCGCTACGCCGTCGATGTTATCCTCGAGCGCCGCGAGGGCGGGCGGGCCAATGCGCTGAAATTCGTCCTCGGTGGCTTTGCCCGCCTTTACCAGCGTGCCGTGCAGATCCGCCTTGGCCTCTACCGCCGCCGCATCTTGCGACCCCAGGAACTCGGTTGTCCGGTGGTCAGCGTGGGCAACCTCACCGTCGGCGGCACGGGCAAAACACCGGTGGCCGAAATGCTGGCGCGGGAACTGCAGCGGCGCGGGCGACACGTGGCCATTCTCAGCCGCGGCTATAAAAGCGTCCCCCGCCCGTTCATGCAACGTCTCCGCCACAAACTCTTCAAGCACCTTGACCTCTTCCCGCCGCGCATTGTCTCGGACGGCAAAGCAGTTCTCCTCGATTCCCGCCGCGCCGGGGACGAACCGCATATGCTGGCCAAGAATCTTCCCGGTGTCTGCGTACTTGTCGACAAGGACCGGGTGAAAAGTGGACTCCACGCCTTACGACATTTCGGCAGCGACATCTTGCTCCTCGACGACGGGCTGCAATACCAGCGTCTGCGTCACGGGATCGACATCGTCCTGATCGACCGCCAATCACCCTTCGGGAACGAACATCTGCTGCCCCGAGGGACCCTCCGCGAACCACCGGCCAACCTTAGCCGCGCATCCTACATCATCGTGACCAAATCGGGCCCAAAACCGGACGAAGCCCTCCTTGCCCGCCTGCGTACCTTGAACCGTACGGCGTCCATCATCGAATGCAGCCACGCCCCGCGTCATTGGGAGGATCTCAAGACCGGCATGAAGTACCCGCTCGAGCACCTGCACGGACGGCATGTCGGGGCCCTCAGTGGTATCGCGCGGCCCGAGAGTTTCGAGGAAGGCGTACGCCAACTCGGTGCCGTGGTCGAGGTGTCCAAGGCATTTGCCGACCATCACCGCTTTACCAAAAAAGAAATCCTCCGCTTCCTCGAATGGTGCGACCGGCGCTCGCTCGACGCCCTGGTCACCACGGAAAAAGACGCCGTCCGTTTCCCGGACATCGACCAGCCCCAGGTCCCCATGCTCTTTCTGCGTGTCGAAATCGAAATCCTCCGCGGCGCAAACCACTGGGAGGAGCTCCTCGCGCGCCTCGCCGCCTCAGGCCTTACAACTGCCGCTGCCAGACATAACGCTGGAGTATGACTTTAATTGTCGCGGTCAAGGGCACCGCCAAAAGCGAGCCGAGCAGAACCCCCAAAATCAAGCTCCAGATCAGAGCGGAAAAGATGACCGTCAACGGGTGGAGACTCACGGAACTGCCCACCACCCGGGGGGCGATAAAGAAGCTCTCCACATTGCTCATGCCGACAAAAATCGCCGTGACGATGAGCGGGTGCGTCCAATCGCCGAATTGCGCCACCGCGATAAGAACCGCCGGAATCCAGCAAATGGTCAGCCCAACGTAAGGAATGAGCGCAAGAAGACAAACCGCCAAGCCGATGAGCAGCGCGAAATTCAGACCCATAATGTAAAGAGCAGCGCCAATCAGCGCGCCGTCGATCAAACTGACCGTGAACTGACCGCGAAAATACCGCACTAAGTAGCTGTTGATTTCGTTGAGCAGCCAAGCCACCTCGTCACGGAGCTTGGATTCCGGCAGCGGGATGTACTGGCGCCATTCCTGGGAAAACCGGGCGGAATCTTTGAGGAAGAAGAAAAGAAAGAGCGGCACCAAGAGCAAACTCACCGCCACCCCGGCCACCCCGAGAAAGCCGCCGGCACTGCGCTGGAGGAAAGAGCCTACGGTGGACAATATTTCCGGCAGTCGCTGCTGGACCCACGCGGCCAACCCCTCGACGTAACTGCCGACCATGGCCCACAATTCATCCCGTATCGTCCGATCTTCTCCGAGCACGGGGACGGGCTGCAACTGGTGCTGCAAGCCGCGCACCCAGTCCAAAGTGGAGAGCAGCAAGGTCTGCCCGCGTGCCGCTTGATCAGGAAGAGTCTGGCCGAACTGTGAGGTTTGTTGCCAAAGAACAGGCCCGACCCAGAGCCCGATGCCGGTCAGTCCCAGCCCGATGGCCAAAAAAAGAACAATCACCGCGGTTGTCCGCCCCAGACCGAACGAGCACAGCTTGTCCACCACCGGCCCGAGCAGATAGGTCAGGATGACGGCCGCCACCACAGGAATGAGCAACGGCTGGAGGAACGCCGCAGTGCGCCCGACCAAGAAAACCACGCCCGAAAGCACGGCCACCAAAGCCACCACGGCGAGAGCTGTCAGGGCGGCATACCAGAACCGCTGCTGCCATGCGGCCGGTCGGATTTCGTCAATCTGCACAAAATCAACCTGAGCGAAGAACGGGATGGTTTGAATCCTAATCTTTGCCGCCGAGGCCGGACGCCGCGCCATAAATGGCAACCGTCGCCGCCGCCGCCCGGGCCACAGCATTGCGTAATTCTTGCGGTTCCAGCACCTCGGCTTCCCCGCCCCAACCGAGCAACCACTGCTGGAGATCCGGCGAAAGCCCGGCCCGCATCTCCAAAATCAGCCCGTCCGGATCCAGAGTGAGCTTCTGCGTGGCATGCCAGACGCGTTCCCCGATCAGACGCGCGGCCACGCCGGTGAAACGCACCTTAACCTTGCGCGCCCTCCCCCCTTCGAAGACGGCAAAACTGCCCTCGAGCATTTTGGCGAGGGAGAAGTTCTTCGGCCGCCGGAATTTTACTCCGGTCCGCCCGACACTCCGGATGCGTGGCAAGGCGAAAGTGCGCACCGCTCCGCGCGAACCGTCATGACCGAACATATACCACTGGTTTTCGATACAGCCGAGATGGTAGGGCTGCACCGTCCGCGTTTCCTCTTTCTCCCCAGCCAACTTGTGGTACGCCAACTCCACTTCCGCCCCTTCAGTCACCGCTTTGGCCAGGGCATCAAAAATCTGCACATCAGCCAGTCCGGTTCCGCTGCTCCGCACGGACAAGGCGCCTTCCAATTCGTGCCAGGCGACCTCCATGTCGCCGCCGAGCGAACGACTCAACTTGCGGAAAGCGCCGGCCAGCGGGCGCTCGAAGGTCGTGCCGCGGAATTGCTCGAGCGATTTCTGGGCAAGCAACAAGGCAGCAACTTCACCCTGCGAAATCTTCATGACCGGAAAGTCACGCACCGCCGCAGTGTAATAAAACCCGTGTTTCACCGCGTCGTATTCCAGCGGCAGACTAAGGCGGTCGCGCATGAACTCCACATCACGCATCACCGTCTTGGCCGAGACTTCGAGTTCTGTGGCCAGGCCCTGGCAGTTAGGATAATCCCCTTCGGAGATCTCGCGGTGGATGCGCCACATCCGCTCCATCGGCGGACGCGTGCTGCCTTCCGCGGGCATTTTGGCGGGCGATGATTTTTTTGGAGGTTTCGAGGGCATCGGACAGCGGATGTCCTACCCCATCGTTGAAACTCGCGGGTGATGAAAGCAAAAAACCACCCCCGTTCCGGTCACCGCACCCCGAATTCCCGTCGCGACGATCCATTGCCCCACGAATTGGGCATGCATATCTTCGCCTTGATCAAGCGCAACCTGCTGGCCCGTCGCCGGTCCCAGGACACCCCGAGCACCAGCCAACTGACCTTTGTCTTCTAACCGCAGGAGCAAAGCGGAAAACATCGCCGTCACATGGGATTCCCGCCGAACAGGTCTTGCTTAACTTGTCGCCACGACCACAAGGGCGTAAAGCGCCGCGGCCACGCCTAAGCCGAGCGAACCCCAAGCGGCCATCGTAAGGGTGTCCCGCTTTTTCGCCTCGGGCGGCAAGGGCGAGAGCGAACGGAAACCATCCGGGCGGCCACCCTCCAGCGTATCGGGATCAAGATCTGGCGTGGCAACCAGCGCGACCTCCGGTGCTTCCACCTCGGCGCCGGACAGTTCCATAAAAACAGTGCGGACGCCACCAAAGTAAATCTCATCGCCTTCGCCCAGCGGATGCTCGCCGGTGATTTGCACGCGGTTGAGAAACGTCCCATTGGTCGAATCAAGATCGCGCAGGACCATCGCGCCCTCCACCCCGGCGATCTCGGCATGACGGCTGGAGAGCGAGTCATGGTCGATGGCTAGGTCATTGTCAGCGAGACGACCTATGCTCAGGCTTTCCCCGGTCCATTGATGGATCGTCGGGGTGTCCTCGGGGAAATAAACGGTCAAACGCACAGCGTCTCCAAACTACCCGCCCGCCTTGGTCTCATCAATAAGTTTGGCGAACTGGTCAAAAAAGTATTCTGCATCGTGCGGACCGGGCGCGGCTTCGGGATGGTATTGCACACTGAAGACCGGTATGGCATTGCTGCGCAAGCCCTCCACCGTACCGTCGTTCAAGTTGACATGCGTAACTTCGGCATCGGGCGGCAAAGACTCCGGGTCAACCGCGAACCCGTGGTTCTGCGCCGTGATCGAAACCCTCCCGGTAAGCAGATCCTTGACCGGTTGGTTGCCCCCGCGATGGCCGAACTTCAACTTGAAGGTCTTTCCGCCCAATGCGTAAGCCAGAATCTGATGACCCAGACAAATCCCGAAAATCGGTTTTTTTCCAAGCAAGCCGCGTACGTTTTTATGGACGTAATCCAGCGCGCCGGGGTCACCCGGGCCGTTGGAGAGAAAAATTCCGTCCGGCTCCAAGCCCAGCACTTCATCGGCCGAGGTGTCGGCCGGCACCACTCGCACGGCCAAACCGCGTTGGCGCAGTCCGCGCAGGATGTTGCGCTTCATCCCGAAATCATAAGCCACCACGCGGTGCCGCACCGGGGGCAGAAAACCAAAAACGTTGCCCAGGGGATCGCGCAATTCGCCTGCTCTCGTTGTCCCTTGGGCCATTTTCCACGGACGGCTCTCCGCCTCCATCGGGTCCCAGTCGAAGGCCTCGCGTGGCGTCACTTCCCGAACAAAATCCATCCCCACCACACCGTTGCCCTGCTTCGCCCGCTGCACCACCTGTTCGGGAGACATCACTTCCGTCGTGAGGCAGGCCTTCATGGCCCCGCGTTCCCGCAGATGCTTGGTCAAAGCCCGCGTGTCGATTTCCCGGATGCCCGGGACTCCATGACGTTGCAAGTAATCATGCAGGGATTCTTCCGAACGCCAATTGCTCGGTGCCTCGCTCAATTCCTCGATGACAAATCCCCGCACCTGTGGCCCTCGGGCCTCTTCATCAAGCACATTGATCCCGTAGTTGCCAATATGCGGATTGGTCATGGCCACAATCTGTCCAAAGTACGAGGGATCGGTCAGCACCTCCTGGTATCCGCTCATCGATGTGTTGAAGCACATTTCTCCCGTCACCGTTCCGGTGGCCCCAAAGGCCTCCCCGCAAAAAATCCGCCCGTCCTCAAGTGCCAGAATCGCCGTCATGATCGAACATACCTTTTAACTGTTCGGCCAGTCGCCCGCAAATCCCAAACCACCGTCCTACCCGCCCCGCGCCTTGGCCAGCCCGATCCGGTGGCAAAATAAAAGCGCCCCCCGTTGGCACGGGAGGCGCTTTGTCAAGTATTGCCCCGGGCGAGCCGTCACGACCCAATTCCCGATCCCTTGAAGACAAGGGCGGACGACCGCCGCGGCCAGCGCGGACTTCCAACGAAGGCATGTCCTTGCCAGCCACAGCTCAGCCTCCTCGGATAATATAATACGGTTCGGGGCTTGAATCGTTTACTCGAACTCTCTAGGGCAAATTATCTTCAGCGTTGCGAAAGATCTAAGCACGAAAAACAGCACCAAGCACCGCTTTCGCGTGATCGCGCAGTGTTTCGACCGCACGGTCAACTTCCTCGGAGGTCAATGTTCGTGCCTCGTCGCGGAATGTCAAGGTGACGGTCAAGGAACGCTGCTCCACCGGCAAGGTCAGTCCGCTCGGGTCCGCGAAAACATCCTTCAGTCCGACCGAAAACAAATGCGGTGCCTGCGCCCCGGACAACGCTTTCTCCACCGCCGCATACCGTGTGGCCTTCGGCAGGATGAGCGACAAATCACGCGTGACGGCCGGAAACTTCGGCAAGGCGCGCACCCGCACGGGTGCAGACACGGCCTCCAGCCAGCCATCAATGTCCATCTCCGCATAATAAATTGGTGACTTCGCTGCGAATTTCTCGCCGAGCGCCCGCGGTAGTCTCCGCAGCAAACCCTCGATCCCCATGCCGGTCACGCGCAAGGCAAGACCGGCCTCGGGCCTGAATTTCATCGTGCCGAGCACGGCCTGCAGCCCCCCTTTCAATTCAAAAAGACCCGCCTCTGCGCCGGTGCAAAGCAAGGCCAAGGCCGTCGCCTCCTCCTTGCCTGCCGTCCTAAAAACCGGCCCGACCTCGAACAAGCGAACCCTCTCAGCCCCATGACGCAGGTTGCGGGCCAGTGCTTCAAGCAAACCCGCAAGCAAAGCCGGTCTGAGCAGCGCCTGATCCGCACCCAGTGGATTCCGCACCGCCAGCGCGTCATCCGGCGTCTCGCCTGCCCGCCGCAAGGCATCGGGAGAAACAAAATGCGAGGTTCGCGCCTCGCTGAAGCCCTGCGCCCTTAAACGTTCGCGCAGCTTTTCCGCATTGTCATGCCGCAAATCCGCCACGCTCGCGGCCGCGGGAAACCCGCGCAGGCGCGAAGGCACCCGCTCGATCCCCGCCAACCGGATGACCTCCTCGATCAAATCCACCTCGCGGGTCAGATCCGGACGGAATCCCGGCACGCTCCATTGGTCGCCAGTTTTGGTCAATCCGAGTCGCGAGAAGATGGCGTCGATCTCTGCGTTGCCGATTTCCAACCCGAGCAAGGCGCGGCAGCGGTCGTGGCTGAAGTTGATCGTTGCCAAGTTCCGCGCTTCCCGGCCCACGACCAGCACTTCCGTGTCGGCCACGCCGCCTGCTGTTTGCAAAATCAACTCCGCAGCGCGAGCCGATGCCGGCAGAACTCCGGACGGATCAACCCGCCGCTCGAAGCGATAGCTCGAGTCGGTGGAAAGCCCCAACTCGCGCGAGGACTTGCGCACCCGCGAGGGCTCGAACCAGGCACTTTCGAGCAGTATATCACTTGTTCCCGTCGTCACTCCGGTTTCCGCACCTCCCGTCACCCCGGCTAACGCTACCGCTTTCCCGGCGTCAGCGATGACCAGATCATGGACCCGGAGCTTGATTTCCGAACCATCCAGAGCGCGGAGCATTTCGCCTTCGCGCGCACGGCGAACCACAATTCCTTGCTCAAGCTTGGCCAAGTCGAAGGCATGCAAGGGCTGGCCGGTCTCCAAAAGAACGTAATTGGTCACATCGACCACGTTGTTGATCGGCCGCAACCCTACCGCGGTCAGCCGGTCGGCCAACCACGAGGGACTCGCCCCGACCTTCACCCCGCGGATGATCCGCGCCGTGTAAAAAGGACACCCCGCATCTTCGAGCTTGACCACCTCGCCCGCCGCTTTCTCCGCGACCATCGGCGGCGGTGACAAGTTCGCCTCGACCTCGGTCAGAGCTGCCACCTCGCGGGCCACACCGCGGTAGCCGAGTAAATCCGGACGGTTGGGCGTCACTTCCAACTCGAGCACGGTGTCCGGCGGGAACAACTCCTTCACCAGTTTACCGACCGGGGCATCGGCGGACAAAATCAGCAACCCCTCGGCGTCCTCGGCCAGCGTCAACTCCTTCGCGCTGCACATCATGCCGTCGGAAACAACCCCGCGCAGCTTGCCGGACTTGATCTTGAAATCCGGCCCCAACACCGCGCCGGGCAAAGCCAGTGGAACTTTGTCGCCGACTTGGTAATTTTTGGCCCCGCAAACGATCTGCCGCGGCTGACCCGATCCGTCATCGACCTGACACACGCTCAGGCGATCGGCGTTCGGATGCTGCCCGCTCGACAAAATCTGCGCGACCACAACCTTGTCCGGTATCTCTCCGCGCCCCTCGCGTCCGACCACCTCCGTGCCGCCCTTGGTCAATGCCTCGGCCAGCGCGTCGGCCGACTGCGGTAGCGCCACGTAGTCCTTAAGCCATTCGAGGGAAATTTTCATGACGCAAATTGCCCGAGGAACCTTTGGTCGTTTTCGACAAACATCCGAATATCCGGCACTCCGTAGAGGATCATGGCGAGGCGTTCGAGGCCGAAGCCGAAGGCGAAGCCAGTCACCTTGTCCGGATCGAAAGCCTGGTCACCCCGACGATCATTGATTTGGGCAAAGACCGCCGGATCAACCATCCCGCACCCCGCCAACTCGAGCCAGCGCTCACCGCCACCCAAGGCGACCGCACGCACATCAATCTCGTAACTCGGTTCGGTGAAAGGGAAAAAATGAGGACGGAACCGCACCTTGGTGTCGGGTCCGAACAGTTCACGGAAGAAAAACTCGAGCGTGCCCTTCAAGTCGCCCAAAGTGACCCCTTGGTCAACGTAGAGGCCTTCCATCTGCGTGAATTGGGCCAAGTGCGTGGCGTCAACCTCGTCCCGGCGGTAGGCCGCGCCCGGCGCGATAATCCGGAGCGGGGGCGCCTCCTTCTCCATGGCGCGGATCTGCACGCTCGAAGTATGCGTCCGCAGCAGGCGGCCATCGGGCAGATAAAAAGTGTCTTGCTCGTTACGCGCCGGATGATCGGGCGGCGTATTGAGGGCATCGAAACAATGCCACTCGGTCTCGATGTCCGGCCCCTCAGACAAGGCAAATCCCATCCTCCGGAAAATTTCCACCGCCCGCCGCTGCAGATGCTGCAGGGGATGCAAACTTCCGACCGTCCGCGCCACACCGGGTAAAGTCGGGTCGATCTGCGATAATTCCACCTCCTCAGCCGCGGCGGAAAGCACCGACCCGCGCGCCTCGAGCGCACTGGCAATCGCGGTGCGGACTTCATGGAGAAGCTTACCGATTTCCGGACGCTCCTCCTTGGACAAATGCCGCATCTGCTCTCCGGCCCGAGTGAGCCCGCCCGATCGTCCCGTGATGGCCACCCGGGCCAGTTCGAGCGAGGTCAAATCCGCCGCGCCCGCGATATCGCGGAGCGCTTGCTCTCGCAGGGCGACAAGTTCCTCACGCATGGTGTGCGCTTGGTGACAGGGCGGCCGCGGCAAAGGCTGCCGCGACCGCTCAAGATTCAGGCAGCTTTCAACGCGGCCGCACCTCTCGCCACGATCTGCTGGAACGCGACTTCGTCGGCCACGGCCAGATCGGCCAGCATTTTGCGGTTGATCGCGATGGATGCCTTCTTCAGACCCTCCATCAATCGACTGTAGGTGATCCCCTCGGCGCGGCACGCGGCATTAATACGCGTGATCCACAAACCGCGGAAATTCCGCTTGCGCGTCTTGCGGTCGCGGGTCGCCCAGACTTGGGCTTTCATCCGCGCGTCTTTCGCGTAACGGAACAGCTTGCTGCGACGGCCGCGGTAACCCTTGGCCTTCGACACCATCGTCTTGCGCCGCTCACGACTGGCCGGCGCGTTTGTTGCTCTTGGCATCTATTTTCCCGCCTCGCGGCGGTCTCCTCGGGACAGATCGTTTCGTTGTTCGGCCGTGCACCTCATCCATCCCGTGAGCCCCGATTCGCGGGGCCAGGTGCGCCAGCCGGCGTCAATCTCTAACCAAAAGGCAGGTTCTCCTTGATGCGGGCCACGTCGGAGACGTCCACTAGGGCGCTCTTCGCGAGGTGCCGCTTCCGCTTGGCGCTCTTCGACGACATCAAATGGCGTCGCGAAGCATGGGCACGGAGGACCTTGCCGGTGCCAGTGACCTTGAATCGCTTGGCCACTGCCTTTTTTGTTTTTCTACGAGCTACCGATTTCGGCATAAGGGTTGTGAACCTATGGCCCGAGCAGAAGGCTGGCAAGCCTTTCCTACTCCATCCAATTCAGGATGTTGAAATTGGCACTGACCAACACCGTGATGATCACCGCGAGGGTAAGCAAACCCATCGACGTCCCTGTGGCGGCCAAAAGGATCAGCCACTGGATGAAGTTGTCTTCCGGATCGCGCGCTTGCATGGTTGTTGGTTTACACCCTTGGCCGAGACCGCGGAAGCAAAAACCCGCGCGGAGCGCACGCTGTATTCCGCCTCGTAACGCCGGCCGCGGCAACGCAGACCCTCGAGGCGCAAGCGAACCGACTCGTCGAGCAGCGAGCGCAATCCTGGGCCGATCAGCGTCGGGGCACTCGCTCCTCCCATTATCTTCGGGACAAAAACCACACGCAAGCGCTGCAAAGTTCCCGCCGCAAGCATGGCGGCCAACGCCCCCGCCTGACCGCGCGGCCCGAGCAGTTTGCCGTCGAAGCTGAGGCTGACCCGGAGCTGGCCCGCCTTGCTCACTCGCTGTGCTCGATTTGATCCTCGAGCCGGTCCACCTCCTGCCGCATGTCGCGCAGGTTGACCGATTCATCTGAGGAGGACCGGTAAAAGAGAAAAATAATCCCGCCGGCCAGACTACCCAGGGTGTTGATGAGAAAGCCGGACACCGAGATCAAGGTGGCAATGGCCGCCCCCACCCCGAATGGCGCCAGCAGGGAAACAAAGAGACTTTCCCGCAGGCCGATGCCCGAGACACTGATCGGGATGGCCGTGATCACCGCGACAATCGGCATGACCGAAAAAATATCGACCACCCCGAGCAGGTCGGTAAACGCACGGGCCGCGCAATAGAACGTGGTGAAAAACATGCCGAAAAGCGGAAAGGAAATGAGCAAGGCCCAGATGGTCAGGCGCCAGCCTTTGGCGTACATATGGCAAGCGGCCGAAACTTCCACGATTCTTCCCCGCAGGGGTGTCCACTGCGGAAGATAATGCACCCAGCCGAGGGCCGAAACGGCAAACATGCCCAGAATGGTGATCGACGCGGCACCGAGCAGCCACAAAAGCAAATTCAGCAAGGTCGAGCTGCCCTCGGCCCGGTCCAGCAAGTCGTAACGGAAATAAAGGAGGGCCAAGCTCAGAAAAATCAGGGCGAGCATGCCGATCACGCGGTCCATGAACACACTGAGCAGCGCCGCCGCTTTGTTGTCCTTCGCTTCGCGCATGGTCAGAAACATTTTCACCACGTCACCGCCGGTCGAGCCCAGCATGAAGAGGTTGAAGAACATTCCGATCATGAACAATTGCCAGGTCCGCAGCCAGGTCATGTTGATATTTTGCACGGCGAGAAGAATTTTCCACCGGGCCGTGGCCACCATCGTGCATAAAAAAAACACACCGACACCCGCCCCCAACCAGCGCCAGTCAGCCAGCTTGACCGCCCCGAGCATTTCACGCCGGCGCTCGGGATCATGGAAGACCCACCACAGGAGGCCGATGGTGACAGCCAACTGCAGCATGGTGAGCAAAGTTTTTTTCATGCGCGAGCACCGAACAGAATCAATCAGTTAATGGCCCCACGCGAAATAACTTTTTTGGCCACCTCCTCGCCGCTGGCCATCACCGCGTCGATGCTCGCACCGCATTGGGCATCACCAGCCACCCGCACGCCGGGAGGCAGCACGCCCCAGGGCGAAGGACGGCGACGGAAGCCCGGCAACTGCTCGGGCACCGCATAAGGGACCTCGATAAAAGCCAGCGGACGCATCGATCGCGGGTCCGCTCCAAACCATGACGCCACCTCTGCCCGTACCAATTCCGCATCCGCTGCGCGGGCGTGGCCGGGCAGAACAGTGACACTCCATAAGTGGGCATCCCGCGGGGCCAGACTGGGCGCGGCATTGCTGACCAAGGCGGCATGCAAAACCGGACTCTTTTCGCGCCTTGGCGGGAGGCAGAGCCACGCGCCGTCATAAAACGGACGGTCCGCCGCAAAATAATGGACGGCCGTGGCCAGCGCGGCCCGGGGCTGCCCGCTCCCGAGCAAACGGCAGGCCGCCGGTTCGTCGACGGCCAGAATAACCTCCTCCCCGGCTAGAACCGACCCGTTGGCGAAGCGCACCCCGCCAACCCGGCCGTGCGCGAAGACCAATGACTCCGCTCGCATTCCGTAACGAACCATGTCCTGAGGAATCCCCGCCACCAACTGCTCGGCGAGAGCCCCGATTCCGCCGGCCGGAAGCAGGGCCCGCCCGGTGACAAAGCGCCGCAGATAACCGAGAAAAACTTCCCCGCTGGTCTGCAGCTCCGGGTCGAGCAAAACGCCACCGAAGAAAGGCCGGGCAAAGCGCGTAAAAAAAGTTTCACTAAATCCGCAGCGCTGCAACAAGGCCGCGGTTGAAAGGCTGTCGTCAACTCCCCCCCGTCCGAAAGACTTGGTAACCAGACCAAGCAAACGAAACAAATCGGCCCACGGGATAACCTCCGCCCGGAGCGCGCCAAGAAGCGCCAGGGGCCGGCGCAGGGGGTTTTCCAAGCAACTCGGACGGCCACCTCCGACCAACATGGCGCCTGCCCGGAAGCGTCCGCCACCCAAGGCGGTCAAATCAAGATGTCGGCGCGCTGTCGGATAGGAATCGAGAAGCACCTGGAATCCGCGATCGAGAATGAAACCCTCCGGCGTCCGCTCGGAAACCGCCCTCCCGCCCGGACGGCCGGATGCTTCGCAAAGGACAAACGGATGCCCGGCTTCCGAGAGCAACTTCGCGCAGGTCGAACCCGCCAACCCCGCGCCGACAACAATGGTCATTGGTAGGTCAATACTGCCACTCCGCGCCTTGAACAAATACTTCTCGCACCATTCGCATTCTACATTAACGTCCGACACGCATCATGCACAAAACAGCACCTCTCAAATTCGAGAAAGAAATCATCGATGAGTTAAAATACACCATGGCGCGTGACCAGGTTACGGCGTCGCGCCGCGAATGGTGGATTGCGACCTCGATGGCCATCCAGCGCATGGTCATTGAGCGCATGATGAAAACCCTCGCTGTCCATAACGAGCAAAATGTCCGCCGTGTTTACTACATGTCGATGGAGTTCCTCATGGGCCGCCTCTTTGCCAACAACATGATTGCCGCCGGCGTCTTCAATCAAGTCAACGAAGCCCTCGACAACCTCGGTCACCCCCTCGAGGAAACGCGCGATGAAGAATACGACATGGCGCTCGGCAATGGTGGCCTCGGTCGTCTCGCCGCCTGCTTTCTCGACTCGTTGGCTACGCTCGACCTCCCCGCCGTCGGCTACGGCATTCACTACCAATACGGCCTCTTCAAACAAGAGTTCCGCAAAGGCTACCAGGTCGAACTGCCCGACGCCTGGATCCAATACGGCTCCCCCTGGGAGATCGTCCGGCCCTCCCACCGGCAGGAAGTCCCGGTCTACGGCCACGTCGAGACGATGGGTGACGGCCTCGGCCACACCCGCTCGGTCTGGGTCGGTTTTCGCAAGCTCATTGGTGTTCCCTATGACATTCCGATTCCGGGTTACGGCACCGAAACGGTCAATTTTCTCCGCCTTTGGGAGTCAAAGGCCCCCGAAGAATTCGATTTCGACGCCTTTAACCGCGGTGGTTACGAGGAGGCTGTCCGCCAAAAAAACATGGCCGAGACGATCAGCAAGGTCCTCTATCCAAACGACAACACCGAGGCCGGCAAAGAGCTTCGCCTCCTCCAGCAATACTTTTTCACCGCCTGCTCCCTGCGGGACATCATCCGCCGGTTTCAGAAAGACAACTCGGACTGGTCCAAATTCCCGGAAAAAGTCGCCATCCAACTGAACGACACGCACCCTTCGATCAGCATCCCGGAATTGCAGCGCCTCTTGGTCGATGACTACGACCTTCCCTGGGCACAAGCCTGGTCCATCGTCACGCGGACCTTCGCCTACACCAACCATACCCTTCTGCCTGAAGCGCTGGAAAAGTGGAGTGTCGCCCTCCTCCGCAAAGTCCTTCCGCGCCACTTGCAGATCATTTTTGAGATCAACAAGAGCTTTCTGGAAGAAGTCGAGAAGAAGTGGCCCGGCGACGTGGAGAAAAAGCGCGTGCTTTCCCTCATCGAGGAAAACCATGAGCAGATGGTCCGGATGGGTCATCTCAGCGTGGTGGGCAGCCATTCGGTCAACGGTGTAGCCGCCCTCCACACCAAACTGGTCAAATCCGACCTCTTTCCCGAATTCGACGCTCTCTACCCCGGACGGATCAACAACAAGACCAATGGCATCACCCCGCGGCGCTGGCTTGTCGCTTGCAACCCGCGCCTCTCCGACCTCATCACCCGCACCATAGGCGCCGGCTGGGAGCGCAATCTCGACCTTCTGCGCAAACTTGAGCCCCATGCCGATGACGCCGAGTTCCGCGAAGAATTTATGGCGGTCAAGCAGGCCAACAAAGTGAAACTGGCCCAACGCATCCTCGATGAGTGCGGTGTCGCGGTCGACCCCTCGGCCATCTTCGACGTGCAAATCAAGCGCCTCCACGAGTACAAGCGGCAACACCTCAACCTCCTCCACATCCTCTGGCTCTACCGCCGTCTGCTCAAAGACCCGCACCTCGCTATCCCGCCGCGCGTTTTTATCTTCGCCGCCAAGGCCGCACCGGGTTACGACACGGCCAAGCTTATCATCAAGGCGATCAACGCGGTTGGCGCGAAAATCAACGGCGACAAGCGTATCAAGGACAAACTCAAAGTTGCCTTCATGCCGAACTACCGCGTCTCCTTGGCCCAGCGTATCGTCCCCGCCGCCGACCTCTCCGAACAAATCTCCACGGCCGGCAAGGAGGCCTCCGGCACCGGCAATATGAAACTCGCCCTCAACGGCGCCATCACGATCGGCACCCTCGACGGCGCCAATGTCGAGATCCTCGAAGAAGTGGGCCAAGACAATATCTTCATTTTCGGCCGCACGGTCGAGGAAGTGCGCGCGTTGGTTGCCGCTGGCTACGACCCGCAGAAGTTTTACGGTTCCGACCCCGAACTCGCCGCCATCATCGACTGGCTGGGCACCGACTACTTCACCCCGGACGAAGGCTCCCATGTGCTCGCCCCGCTCCGCGACAATCTCCTCTACCACGACCCCTACCTCTGCCTCGCCGACTTCAAGTCCTACTGCGAGGCCCAGGAAAAAGTCTCCGCCGCTTATCAGGACAAACCCCGCTGGGGCAAAATGGCCGTTCTTAACACCGCACGGGTCGGAAAATTTTCCAGCGACCGCACCATTCGGGAATACGCCCGTGACATCTGGCACCTCGATCCCGTCCCAGTACGCTGACCGCCCCTGCATCTCAAACAAGGCGGCGGCGAGATAACGCGCCCACCGCTTCCCGTGCTTCCCGGGCCAACTTTCCTCGTCGTCTCATCCGCTCCCCGTCGCGCTCGCCGCCGGCTTGACGCGCCACTATCCTTGCCTCAGCGCACCCTGCCAGCCATGATAATACGCGCAGCGTAGGACTTCCGCGCCCCTCGCCGCGCGCCCCGCTCCATGGCCAGCGTCACCCTTCAAAACGTCACCAAAATCTACCGCGGTCGCCGCGGCGAGGAAATCCCGGCCGTCCTTGGCCTCTCCCTGGAAATCCCCGACAAGTCTTTTGTTGTCCTGCTTGGTCCGTCTGGTTGCGGCAAAACCAGCACCTTGCGCATGGTTGCCGGCCTCGAAAGTCTCACCTCCGGACGCATTCTCATCGGCGACACCGACGTCAGCGGTCTGCCTCCGGGCGACCGTGATGTCACCATGGTCTTCCAAAACTACTCGCTCTACCCTCACCTCACCGTGGCCGAGAACCTCGCTTTCGGCCTCCGCGTCCGGCGCCTGGGCCCCGCGGACATCGCACGCCGCGTCCACGAGGCCGCCGGCATCCTCGGCATTGAGGATATCCTCCCGCGCATGCCCCGCGATCTTTCCGGCGGACAACAGCAACGTGTCGCGGTCGGCCGCGCCATCGTCCGCCAACCCCGCGTCTTCCTTTTCGACGAACCCCTTTCCAATCTTGATGCCAAAATGCGCGCCCAGCTCCGGGCCGAACTGATCAAACTCCACCAGCGGCTTCAAACCACTATCATTTACGTGACCCATGATCAGGCCGAAGCCATGACCATGGGAACGAGCATCGCTGTGCTTCGCGACGGCACGCTCCAACAATCCGGCCGCCCATTGCACCTCTACAACCAACCGTGCAACGCCTTTGTGGCCGGTTTTCTCGGCGCCCCCCCGATGAACTTCATCCGCGGCACGCTCCAGGCCCGCGAAGGTGCCCGTCTGGCTTTTCGGGAAAGCGGCGGCGGGTCCCTCGAAATCGAACTCCCCGCGCGCACCAACCTGGCCCGCCTGATTGAAACGGAGGTTCTTCTCGGCCTCCGGCCCGAACATTTTCAACCCCTTCTGCCCGGCGAAACCCCCAACGCCGCCACCTTCCCCGCCCACCTCGACATTGTCGAACCCACCGGCGCCGAATCCATTTGCTACCTTCAGACCGGTGCCAACACCCTCATCTGCCGCAGTCGCCACATCATCGACACGCGCGAGGCCGGACACCGCATGCTCTTCCGCGCGGATTCGGCCAAACTTCTCCTCTTCGACCCGGCTACCAACCTCCGGATCGACTAATATGGATCTCCTCCGCACCCGCGAAGACGTCGAGCGCCACGAAGAGCACTTTCTTGCCCCATTCGCGCAGAAGTCCTCGGCGACCCGCGGCCGACGGCATGCGCAGTCCGTCCACCGTTGGCGCAGCGAGTATCAACGCGACGTCGCCCGCATCATCCATTCCGCCGCCTTCCGCCGCCTTGAATACAAAACCCAGGTCTTCCTCAATGGGACCGGCGACCACTACCGCACACGTCTCACCCATACGATGGAGGTCGCCTCGATCAGCCGCACCTTGGCTCGTGCTCTTGGTCTGAACGAAGACCTGGCCGAAGCTATCGCTCTGGCCCATGACCTCGGCCACGCTCCCTTTGGCCACTCCGGCGAGGAAACCCTAAACCGCCTGCTCAAAGACCACGGTGGCTTCGACCATAACGGGCAAAGCCTTCGCGTGGTCACTTTGCTCGAAAGCCCCTACGAGGATTTCGACGGGCTCAACCTGACCTATGAAGTGCTCGAGGGCGTGCAAAAACATGCCACCGCCCGAGTCGCGCCCGGCCTCGGCGCTTACCCCTCTGCCTGCCTCGAGGGGCAAATCGCTGACCTCGCCGACGAAATCGCCTACTACACCCACGATCTGCAGGACGGTCTGGAAGCCGGACTGATCAAGGCGGCCCAACTGGCCGACGTCGCCCTTTGCACCGAAGTCTCCCACGACCACGGACTCGACCTGGCCGACGCCGACGCCAAGACGGCGCGCCTCAGTTTGGCCCGACTACTCTCCAATCATCTCATTCAAGATGTGCTAGAAACCAGCGCCGTCCGCATCGCGGCCGCAGGAGTGATGACGGCCGATGAGACCCGTTCCCACCCGGATCTCCTCATCGCTTACAGCGAAGGTACCGCGGCCAAGACCAAAGCGCTTCGCTCCTTCCTCTATGCCCACCTTTACTTTCACCCCGAAGTCAGTGACGCCAACCAGCGGGCCTGCGACCTGATGGCCGATGTCTTCAATGCCTACCTTCTAGATCCGAGTCAGATCGGACGCGAGGCGACCCGCCGCGTGCCCAATTGCGGACTGCAGCGCGCGGCGGGCGATTACATCGCGGGCATGACCGACCGCTATCTTCTGCGCGAGCACGCGAGGCTGTTCCCTTCATCGTGAGGCCGCTCGGCGTCTTGTCGCGCGTTCTCGGTGTCGCCATCCTCGTCTGGCTCGGGTTGCTCGTCTTCCTCGCGCTGACCCAACGCTCGATGATCTACTATCCTTCACGCAACGACGCGGAATCGCTCGAACGCGAAGCCCGCGTCAGCGGGTTCCAGCCTTGGAGAAATCCCGCCGGCCAAACCATCGGTTACTTTAGCCCGGCCGCGCCGAACGACACACGACCACCCGCCGCCGTTCTCATCACGCACGGTAACGCCGGTTACGCCGCGCATCGTGTGGACTATGCACACATTTTGCGCAACGCCGCACCGGATCGCGCTCTTTCTGTCTACATCCTCGAATATCCCGGCTACGGCGCGCGGCCCGGGCAACCCGCGCAGACCGATTTTCTCGGCGCGGCGGATGAAGCGGTGAGCCTGGTCCCCGACAACATGCCCCTCATTGTCCTTGGTGAATCCATCGGCACCGGCGTCGCCGCCGCCACCGCTGCGGCACACCCCGACCGCACCAAAGGACTTCTCCTCCTCACCCCGTTTGACAGCCTCGCCAATGTCGCGCAATACCATTATCCAATCCTCCCCGTCCGTTGGATCATGCGCGACCAATACCCGGCTGGGATTTGGCTTGAAAATTTCCAAGGCCCGATCGCCATCATCCTCGCGGCAAAGGACACCATCGTCCCCGCCAAATTTGGCCAAAAGCTTTACGACGCCTACCCAGGCCCCAAACTTCTCCTCATCGCCGACCAAGCCGACCACAACGACCTCCTTTCCACCCTCCCCGCATCCGCTTGGCAAGAAGCCCTTAACTTCCTTCTTCCTTGGTAAATCCAGCTGGCCCGGCCGGCTGCACGCCTTCGCCCAAGTTTCCAACTCAGGCCTCAGCCCTACCTTCTCCGTTTGATCCCGAACGAATACCCGCTCCGGTGCCTTCCCCCGCCCGCTGCGCGGGCCTTCACGTGGGTCGCCGTCGGGTCCAACAAGGTCGTGTATTTGTAATCGAAGCCGTCGAGCTGCAGCCGCGGAATCTTCATTCCGATAAAGCGCTCGATCGATTCGATCATGGCCAGATCCTCCGCCGTCACCAGCGTGAAGGCATCGCCCACGGCCTGCGCCCGCCCCGTTCTCCCGATGCGGTGCACATAATCCTCGGGATGGCCCGGGATGTCGTAGTTGATCACGTGGGACACGCCCGCAATATCCAAACCGCGGGCCGCAATATCCGTCGCGACGAGAACCTCGTAGCGCCCGTTCTTGAAGCCTTCGAGTGCTTCCTCGCGCTCACGCTGCGTGCGGTTGGAGTGCAACGCCACCACCGAGTGATTCTCTTTCTTCAACTGACGGGCAATGCGGTCCGCCCCGTCCTTCGTCCGGCAGAAGACAAGCACGCAATCAAAATTTGTTTTCTCCATCAATCCCGAGAGCAATTCGTATTTCTGGTCCATGGCCACCGGATAAAATGCGTGCGTGATCGTCTCGGCCGGCGACATCCGAATGCCGATCTCGATTTTTTCCGGGTCATTGACCGCGAATTTGGCCAACGACTCGATCTCACCCGGCATGGTCGCCGAGAAAAAGAGCGTCTGGCGGTTCTTGGGCAGCTTCTGGATGACCCGCCGCACCTGCGGCAAAAATCCCATATCGAGCATCCGGTCAACTTCATCAAGAACGAGAAACTCCAAACCCCCGAGCGGCACCTCGTTTTGCTCCATGAAATCAAGCAGGCGCCCCGGTGTGGCCACGATAATATCCGTCCCCCGTTGCAATTCCTCCCGCTGCTTTCCGTAGCCCACCCCGCCGTAGAGCAAGGTGCAGGTCAAATCGCTGAACCGCCCGTAATCGCGGAAGGCCGTCTCCACCTGCATGGCCAGCTCGCGCGTCGGTTCGAGGACCAGACACCGCGGTTGCGGCTGATGCGTTCCCAATTTACTCAAAATCGGCAGCCCGAAAGCCGCCGTCTTCCCGGTGCCGGTCTGGGCCGACCCCATCAAGTCCTTGCCCGACAAAATGACAGGGATGGCCCGCAACTGGATCGGCGTGGGATCGACAAACCCCATCGACTGAACCCCGTGCACCACCGCATCCGACAACCCCAACTCGTTAAAACCCATAGATAAGAAACCTCACGTAAGAAAAGACACTATCCTCCACCAAGAGCCCACCGCAAAGAACAAACTGCGGCGGCCCGACTTGGGCAACCCCGAGATCCTCGCGGCTCGATGAGTGCGACAACCAGTTCGCATCGCAGCAGAGTACTGTCGGCACCACGCCGCTTCCTCGGCAGACGTGGCTTCCCATCCTCGGCACCGGCATGGCACCTTACCTTCTCGTCGCCTGCGACAAATGGCGTCACCGCGCATGACCATCAGCCAGCAGTCAGTCTCCCTCGACCCGCGTGATCCGGATTTTGTCCAAGACCCTTATCCTTTTTACGCCGAGCTCCGCGCCAAATGCCCCGTCTTCCACTGGAAGGAATTCGGTCACTGGTGTTTTGCTGGCTATGACGAGGTCAGTGCCCTCCTCCGCGACCGCCGCTTCGGACGCCAGATCCTCCACCTTGCCACCCGCGCGGAACTCGGCTGGCCCGAAGTACCCGCGCACCTCGCGCCGTTCCACCGATTCGAAGAACACTCCCTGCTCGAAATCGAACCCCCCGTTCACACCCGCCTGCGCGGGTTCATCAACCCCTCGTTCCTCCCGCGCCAGATCGAGCGACTCCGTCCGGAAGTGGAGCGGCTGTCTCACCAACTGATCGACCAATTCGCCGTGCAAGGATCCACCGATCTCATCGCGTCCTTTGCCGAACCGGTCCCCGTCATGGTCATCTCCCGATTTCTCGGCGTCCCCGACGACATGGGGCCGCAGATCCTCGCTTGGTCCCATGACATGGTCGCCATGTATCAGGCCCGGCGGGATCGTGATGTGGAGGACCGCGCCGTCGCCGCCACCATCGCCTTCAGTGCTTACATGCGCGGACTGCTGGCCGAATACCGTGCCACCCCCGGCGAAGATTTTCTCTCGCAACTGTTGACCGCCCGCGACGCTGACGGCACCGCGCTGACCGGGGACGAGTTGGTCACCACAGCCATTCTCCTCCTCAACGCCGGCCACGAAGCCACGGTCCACGCGATCGGCAACGGCGTGCAGGCACTCCTCACAGGCGCCGCCCCGGCTACGTTCCTCACCGCGCCGGCCACCTGCACCGAAGAAATGCTCCGCTTTGATCCCCCGCTTCACATGTTCAAACGCTACGCCCTTGAGGACGTGGACTATGGCGGCATCAAACTGCAGCGCGGCGACCAGATCGGTCTCCTCCTCGCTTCGGCCAACCGCGACGAGCAGAAGTTTCCCCTGCCCGACATCTTCAACCCCACGCGCAGCCCGAATCCCCACCTCAGCTTCGGCGCCGGCATCCATTTCTGCATCGGTGCTCCGCTCGCCCGCTTGGAGCTCCAGACCGCCCTCCGCGTCCTCTGCGAACGACTTCCCACCCTGCGACCGGACGGCAAAGCACGCTACCGCGACACGTGGCACTTCCACGCCCTGGAATCACTCCCGGTGAGCTGGTGATTCCTCAGCCCGGAACCCTCTGCTGGCTCGGCCGGCCGGCACCTCTGCAACCCATTCCAAAGCGCCCTCCTCACCGTTGAGGTCCTTCATTATGCCGCCACCCTGTTGCGCCATGCTGTCTCTGCGTTTATAAGTTTGGGGTGCTTCCCCCTGCTCGCGGTTTCTGCAGCCCTTTCCTTTGGATGCTTTTGGTGCTAAGTTGTGGCTCAGCCGGGTTGGCCGACACGGAACTCAATGTGCCCGGGCACCGGTTGGTCTGGAATGACGAGTTTGAAGCGCCCTCGGTGGACGTCAGCAAGTGGGACGTCGCCACCGGGGTCAATGCTTGGTATCAGCGCGCCAGCGATAGTCGGTGGGTGGAACCGCAATGGTTCAATGAGCCCTTCGCGCCGTGGCTTCAAGCAGGAACCATCAATGGCGAACGCCAATACTACTCGCCGAACAATGTGACGGTGAACGACGGCGTGCTGCAGATTCAAGCCAGGCGCGAGACCGTGGCCGACCCGGTGGGCCTCTACGATCCGCAGTTCCACCGCTACACTTCGGGAAAACTGAACACCGCGGACGAATTTCAGTTCCGCTTCGGCATCGTGCGGTGGCGGGCCCAGTTGCCGGCGGGTCAGGGCATGTGGCCAGCCCTCTGGATGCTCAATGCCCCGAACCCCTACTATTGGGATGATGAAATCGACGTGATGGAGGCCCGCGGCTCGCTTCCGAACATCACGACCAGCGCCCACCACTTCAAAACGGGCGCCGACCGCGTCAACCAATACAACAGCGCCGAGCTCAACACCGGCCTTAATCTCCAGGCCGGCTTCCACCAATACGGGTTGGAATGGACGGCCTCTCGCATCCAGACGCACTTCAATGACCAAGTTGTTTTCACCGATACCGAGAGAATTCCCCAAGGCGCGATGTTTCTCATCATGAACGCGGCCGTCGGCGGTCTTTTTGACGGCGTTCCGGCCAGCGACGCGATCTTTCCGAGCAACTTTCTCATCGACTGGGTGCGGGTGTGGCAACCCTCCGCTTGGCCCAGCGACTTGGCCGATGGTGACTTCGAGAACTACCAGGGAGTGCACTGGGCGAACTGGAACACCATCGATGACGGCAACCTCAGCGCCGTTAACAATGGTGCGCTGCACGGGAGTTCTTCGGTGCGCCTTGCCCGCCTGAATACGGCCGTTCCGGGAGAAACCAGCGCGTCCAACCTGCTCACCGATGGCAGTTCCGATGACTGGAGTGCCTGGCTCAACCAGCTCGATGGAGATGGCAAGGTGACATCCGGTGCCGGGATCACCCCTGCGAGCATACCGGCCACTGCAACGGATGACACGGTCACCCTCGGCGTGCACCAGAACAGCACCTCCCCCGGGGCCAATGCCGTAGTCTACCGTCAGCTCAGCGGTGCTTCGGTGCGCGGGGGAAGTCTGACCTACACGGGGACGATCCAGATCACCGAAACCTTTCCCATCGAGACGGAGGCAGTCGCTTTTATCCGCATCTTTCGAGGAGATTTTAGTTTTTCGGATCTCATGACTTCGGTAAAGGCCGGGGGCACGTTCACCATCCAAGCAGATATTCCCTCCACGGACGTCTCCTTCATTCAAGTCGGCTTGGAGACCAGCGGCCCGACGCGTTCCCCCGGACGCCTCGTCGCCACCACGTTGAGGCTCGTGGATCATGCATCCGCTCCCGCCCCGGCCACCTACCGCACTGGATTTTCCCAGACCGTGGCGGCACGCCCCGGAGCAATCGTCCGCTACGGACTGATGGCGGCCAATTCCGCCGCCGACCCGCTCAGACCGGGCGCCGAAGGCCGCCTGCGACTCGAGTTTCTCAACGCCGCGAGCGTCGTGCTTTCTGAAGTGGTCACGCCACTGGTCGATGCAGCAAGCCCGCAGCACGCGACTGCTTGGTCGCTGGAAAATGTCACGCCCGCCACAGCGGCGTGGACAAGGCTCTCGATTGAGCGTTTTACCTCCAACCCCGTGACCGATACCTCAGGCAGCGTGGTTGCCGACGCCGTTTTCCTCCAGGTTCCAGGCCATAGCGCCCTGCCCCAGTTCACTGGCGAACCGGCCCGTCGGCTGGTTGTGAGGGAGGGAGACCCACTCGTTCTCGATATCACGGTCAGTTCGACCAGCCCCTTGACCTACCAGTGGTACCACGAAGGCAGAAAGACCTCTACCACAGCGGATGCCACCTTGGTCGCCACGCCGTCCCTGGCCGGGACCCATTTCGTGGTCGCCCGGAACGCCGCCGGGCCGGTCATTGGCGCGATCACGGACCTCACTGTGCTCGATGCGGGGCCCGACAACGACGGAGATGGAATCAGCGACACGGATGAGGCTGCTGTTTACGGCACGAACCCTGTCCGCGCCGATTCTGACCGCGATGGTTTTTCCGACTATTACGAAGTCTTTGAAACGCTGACCGATCCTCTCGATGCCGCCAGCGCTTTCCAAATCACCGCCGTCGCACTCGTTGCCGGGCAGTTGGAGCTTACGTTCGAGTCAGTCCCCGGCCTCCATTATCAACTTGAAGCTAGCTCGGACCTTGCCAGCTGGGAGCCCGTAGGTCCGACCTTCGTCGCCACGGAAAAAAGCACTTTCTACCGCGATCCGCTGCCCCTCTCAGCCGACACGCCGAGATTTCTACGGGTTACAGTCAGACCGTGAAAGCTGCCGCGGCAGTTCCCGCTCCTCCTGCGCGAGAATGCTTGCAAATTCTTGTTCCGCCGCCACGGGACGTCTGACACCTGTTTCCCCCGCGGTACCGCACCGCCGTTCGAAGCTACCCGCAAAGGCGCTGACAACGTGGGGTCATCGCCCCACCGCACTCTCCCGCTCTCAAGTCTGCAACCCGGTACGCCGCCTTTTCTTCCTACCTCTTTTGCATCCAACGCCACGTATTGTTGTCCTGCGGCACCTCGATCCACTCGCCGCTGAACGACCGGTTGCGCCACAACTCGCCCTGCTGGGCCTGCACATCGGCCAACGGCAATTTCCGCTCCGCGGCCAGCTGCCTCATGACCACCACGCGATCCGCATTTTCCTCCGCGATGGTCTTCTCGACATAGGCCCCGTAGCTTCCCTCCGGCCGACTCAATACGGAGATAAGACCATCGCGTCCCTCGCCGACCAGTCGGGAATTTTTGAAGGTCTGGATCTCTCCCATGCGGGAGCGGCGGCGCGCATCGGCCGCCGGCGGGTCGGCTCCAGGAGCGGACTTTGCCGCGGGGGAACCCAATCTGCGCTCGTAAATGTCGACGCGCATGTTGATGTCGACCACGATAGGTTCGGGAGTAGCCAGTCTGACCGTCGGGCCCTGACAACCTCCGGAGAAGAGCGCGGTCGCCGCTAGGAGGACGCGCGCGGTCATCGCCTTCCTCCCTGTTGCCAACGCGAGGAACGCTTGGCTTCGTCTCCGTGAAAAACCAACTCGAAATTGCGGCTGCCGGCCGGACCTTTCATGCGAATGTCGATAATGCCTTGTTTTCCCACGAACCAGAATTCCGATCTCGCTCCCGTGTAGTCGAAGTCCCGCAGGGTCTCAAGGCTTACCCTGCTAAGCTCGCTTCGCAGCGCCGTCCAATCCGGGGGCAGGGACCCGAGCAAATCGTTCAATTTGTTGACCACCATGCGGCCCTTGCCCTGTCCCGAGGCTTCCCCCCGCACTCTTTCCACCACGGCCGCGCAACCATTGGCTTCGACCTTGAAATCAACCAGACCGTCCATGACAAAATGCTGCGAGGCACCGTCTGCCGTCAGTGGTGCGAGGTCCACATCCTGCCCGGAAATCCAGCCGGTCCACGGCGACTCGGGCTGGAGGAAGAAGCTGAAACCTCCGTTGACGTATCCGCGGTAGGCCCGCCCCCCGAATTCGCCGTTGATTCCCTTGCGGTCGAAGGTGACCGAAACCCACAGGTCGCTCGCGTGGAAGTTCCGCCAACGCGCCCGGCCGAACTTCACCACATTGACCAAATTGTTGCGCAAGACGTCCGGGGGATAGTTAAAGAGGAGATCCCCCCGCACTTTGCCCAGCGAAAGGTCGTAAGCCGGGAAATCGTAGTCTTCTTCCGGAACCTCAAGGACGAATTCGACATTCAGCCCGGCCAGCGAGGAAAGCGAAAGATTTCGCACCATGGTGTGGAAGGCGAGAGGCAAGCCGACCTCCGAGCGCCCCCCCACCGCGATGACCACTCGTCCGAAATTCACGCGCAAAGTGTCCACGTTCCACCCCTTGCTCTCCTGCACCGCCGCCGGCTCCGTGGCCGACTCGTCCGCCGCCTGCATGTATTCAAAGAGCGCCTCCCCGACGTAGACCGTAGGACCGATCAGCTTCACTTCCTCCAAGTCGCGCTTGGCCAGACCGGCCAGGGTGAAAATAACAAAGGCGGACCTCACGGTGACCGCGCGACGCAGCGGGTCGGTCGGGGAGAGCAGTTCGATGTCGCTGAACTCTACTTGATGTCTGATCTCACCCAGCTCGTCGGCTACCGCTCCGAAGGGCACATCGCGCAAAGCCGTGTCAACCTGCAGGCTGATCGCGGGCAAACCGCCCGGCAATTCATCGGGCCGCACCTGCAGTTTAACCAGGTCGAGCGATGCAATGATCAGCGCGCCGCCCGGCTCGCGCGCCGGGGAAAATTCACCCTTGGCCATCAGACGTTCGAATCCTTTACCGGCAATCATCCAACCGGCGTCGACCCGGATCCCCGCGATTCGCCCCTGCTGCAGGCCGGCCACCGTGAAACTGAGCTGGGAGAGCCCCGCACCCATGACCGGCAAACTTCCTGCCGGATCGTGGCTGGCGAGGTAAAAATTATCGACCATTAGGCGGTGCAATTGTTCGCTTTGCGCCGGTCCCAGGGAGTTCAGCGTTCCGTTGAGCCCGGCCGAAAGATCCACCCCCGATTGACCGAAATTCTCGGCCCACAAAGACCCGCGCTCGATCATCACCTCGTCGATTTCCCATCCCACTCCGCCCCCCGAGCCGCCGCCACGGGAAAAATGGGCAACGGCATTGGGATCAAAGCGGATAAACGGCTCGACCAAACGCAGGGAACCAAACCGGCCGCTTGACCACCGCGACCCCGGACCCAACCGCAACTCCACCGCCTCGAGGACCGGTTCGCGGCTGCCTCGGAGCGAAAGGACCACACCCTGCAAGACCCACTCGCCGTCCCGAAAAAAGCTGCTCCCAACTTCGAGACGCAGCGCCGGATCGTAGATCCGCACGGCAAAGCGCAGGGCGGCCGATGGTCCCTTCCATGCCAACCATCCGACCGCCAACAGAAAAAGGGCAGTAACCATGAGAACGCTCCGCCGCAGCAAACGCGGGCGGCACGGCCTCTTCTCCGGCACGGGCTCCTTCATCCCCTCAAATTGCCACCCTTCGGACCAAGACGCATCCCCAAAAAATCAGCCTTCACCAACTTTCAAACTCTTTGCCCAGCGATCTCTTCCCATTGCCCTTGCTCCGACCTCTCCCTATGATCAATCGCTCGCATGGGCTCAGATTACAAAAAGACTCTCAACCTCCCCCGCACCGATTTCCCGATGAAGGCCGGGCTGACCACGCGCGAACCGCAGCAACTTGCCGCATGGGAGAAAGACCACCTATATGCCCGGATCCAAGAGGCACGCAAAAACGCCCCGCCCTTCCTTCTCCACGACGGACCACCCTTCGCCAACGGTGATGTCCACATGGGCACCGCCCTGAACAAGATCCTCAAGGACTTGGTGGTCAAGTCGAAGACCATGGCCGGTTTCCGCGCGCCTTTTATCCCCGGTTGGGACTGCCACGGACTCCCCATCGAATTCAAAGTGGTCAAAGAAAAAGCCGGTCTCACCCCGGTGCAAATCCGCCAGCGCTCCGAGGCCTACGCCCGCAAATACATCGACCTGCAACGCGAGCAATTCCGCCGCCTCGGCGTTTTCGGCGACTGGGACCACCCTTACCTCACCCTCGATCCGTCCTATGAGGCGGACATTCTCCGCTCCTTCGCCGTCTTCATTGAAAAAGACCTCGTCTACCGTAGCAAACGCCCCGTCCTTTGGTCCTACGGCGCGCAGACCGCCCTGGCCGAAGCCGAGGTGGAATACAAAGACAAAGAATCCCCCGCCATCCACGTCGCGTTCGAAATCACCGCCAGTCCCGTTCTCCCCACCAACGCCAGCGTGGTCATCTGGACCACCACGCCATGGACTCTCCCGGCCAACCTAGCCATCGCGGTTAGTCCGAAACACACCTACAGCGCACAGAACTTCACCAAGGACGGAGAAACCCGCACCCTCGTGCTGGCCGCCGATCGCGCCGCATCTTTCAGCGCGGAAACCGGATGGATGCCGCAAGGCGAAGGGCAAACCTTTTCCGGCGCCGCCCTCGAAGGCACCATCACGCGCCATCCTTTCCTCGACCGGCCGGCGCCCGTCTTGACCGCCGACTTCGTTACGATGGACACCGGTACCGGCTGCGTGCATATCGCCCCGGGCCACGGAGCCGACGACTTCCAGTTGGGCAAAGCACGCGGACTCGACATCCTCTGTCCCGTCGATGATCTCGGACTTTTCACCGAGGAGTGCGGCGTCACCGCGTGGGTCGGCAAACCCGTCTTTGCCGCCAACCCCCTCGTCGTCGAGTACGTTAAATCCAAGGGCGCTCTTCTCGGCGTCACGTCCTACCAGCACTCCTACCCGCACTGCTGGCGCTCGAAAACGCCGATCATCTTTCGCACGGTCGAGCAATTTTTCATTCGTATCGAGGCCCTCCGCGCCGACGCACTCAAGGCGATCAAGGCAACCAAGTGGATCCCCGACTGGGGACTCAAACGCATCACCGGCACGGTCGAATCCCGTCCCGACTGGTGCATCAGCCGCCAACGCAGTTGGGGCGTGCCACTGCCTGTCTTCTACAGGCCGGACGGCGAGCCCATCCTCGACGCCAACCTCGTCCGCCGCGTGGCCGACCTCGTCGAAAAACGCGGCACCAATGCCTGGTTCGAAATGTCCGACCCGGAACTCGCCGCCATGTTCGGACTGCCCGCCGGCACAACCAAGGGACACGACACTCTCGACGTCTGGATCGATTCCGGCTTGAGCCACCAAGCCGTCCTCCGCCGCCGTCCCGAACTGGCCTACCCCGCCGACCTCTACCTCGAGGCGACCGACCAACACCGCGGCTGGTTCCAATCCTCGCTCATCACCGCCATGGGGATCGAAGGAACTTCACCCTACAAGACTTGCCTCACCCACGGGTTCGTGGTCGACGTCGACACGCGCGAAAAAATTTCCAAGTCTGCGCAAGGCGGATACCAAAAGCCGACCGGTGCCATGCACTTCGTCGAAAAATCCGGTGCCGATCTCGTGCGCTTGTGGGTCAGCAGCGTCAACTTCACCGACGACGTCCCGTTCTCCGAGGAAATGTTCAACCGCCTCGGTGACGCCTACCGCCGCATCCGCAACACCCTGCGCATCCTCCTTGGCAACCTCCACGACTATGACCCGTCGGCCGCGACTGAACCCACCGCCATCGACCGCTGGGTCCTCGCCCGCCTCGCCGAGGTGGAAAACACCTGCCGCGACGCCTACGAAAAATTCGAATTCCACCGCGTCTACCACGCCCTCAACCAATTTTGCGCCGTCGACCTGAGCAGCCTCTACGTCGACATCACCAAGGACCGGATGTATTGCCATGCAACGGAAAACCCCCGCCGCCGCGCCGCGCAGGCGGCCATGCACGAGATCCTCTCCTCGCTGACACGACTCCTTGCCCCCATCCTCGCCTTCACCGCCGAGGAAGCTTGGAGTTACTTCCGGCCCGGCATCTCCGTGCACATGGAACTCTTCCCCGAAAAACGCATCGCCGATCCGGAAGCCCTCGCGGACGGCGACCGGCTCCTGCAAATCCGCGCCCTTGTTTCACAGGCTCTCGAAAAAGCCCGCGCTGAAAAAGTCATCACCAACAACCTCGAAGCCGCCGTCACCCTCCAACTCGCCGATGCGAACGAACGCGAACGCTGGTCATCCCGCCTCCCCGAACTGGAAGAATTCCTCATCCTGAGCGAACTTCACCTTGAGCCCGGCGGTGAAGTCACCGCCACCATCAGCAAAACTTCCGCCCCCAAGTGCGAACGCTGCTGGCGCCACCGTGGTTCGGTTGGCCAAAGCGCCACCCATCCCACCCTCTGCGACCGCTGCGTCGCAGCGGTAACCTTGTAGCGGTGTCGTCCCCGGCGCCGGTCGTTCCCGACATGACCCCTCTCCGTCTCCTCCTCTTAATCACCATTCCCCTCTTCGCCCTCGACCAACTAACCAAGTGGGCCACCGTGGCCTTCATCCCCCTGCACCACGAAATCGCCATAATTCCCGGCTTCTTCAACCTCGTCCACGTCACCAACACCGGCTCTGCCTTCGGCCTGATGAGAGGCTGGTTCAACTTCCACGTCCTTTTCGGATCGCTCATGGCCGTCGTCATAATTGTGCTCCTTTTCCGCAAATCCACCGACCACCTCACCCGTTTAGCCAGCGCTCTCATTCTTTCGGGGATTTTTGGCAACATCACCGACCGCATTCTCCACGGCCACGTCATCGACTTCCTCGACTTCTACCTCGGCCGGCACCACTGGCCCGCCTTCAACGTGGCCGACTCCGCCATCGTCATCGCCGTCGGGTTGTTTCTTTGGGCCTCTTTCCGCGAAGGAAAACAAAGGCCGGCCTGAGGTCCAACTCGGTCTCCACGCAAGCAAATCGCGTCATCGGCTCCGGAGCAGGCCCCAGACTTGTTGGTGGTGCTCCGCTACACGCTACCACTCCGGCCCAACCCCCGGACCGGCAGGCTTCAACTTAACGAACAAGCAGGCTGATTTGTCTTCCTATGGCCCGACTGCAAACGGAGCACTGGGTGTTCGGTCTTGGAGTCGGCAGAGGCTTTCCTGACGCGGCGTCGGACGGCGGCGACTTCCTGACCCGCTGGTGCTGCGTGCATGACGAGGAACGCATCGGTTGCATCCTCATTCCCGCCTCGCCGCAACGCGTTGGCTTGGCTTAAACTTAAAAATCTTGATCCATGACAACATCATCCTCGGTGCGGGAGTCTCCGGGTTGTCCGCCGCCGGCACCTTGCGTCGCGAAGGTCACCAGGTGCTCGTGTTGGAAAAAAGTCGTGGTCTCGGGGGCCGCGCAGCCACCCGGCGCTGGGAGAGCCTGCCGGTCGACCATGGTGCGCAGTTTTTCACCGCAAGATCCGATGCCTTCCGTGCGCAGGTCGCCGCATGGGTAAAGTCGGGGGTGTGCCACGAGTGGTGCCGCGGCCTCCACCGCTATAGCGAGGGGGCTTTGTTCGCTCCGGAGGCGGACCATCACCCGCGTTATGCTTGCCGCGCGGGCATGTCGGCGCTTGCCTCCGCGCTGGCCGAAGCTGACGGGACCACCATCGAGCGACAAAGCAAGGTCACCAAGGTCCACTGCCAAAACCGCCTGTGGACTCTGACCTGCGAAGACGGCAAAGCATTCCGCACCCGACGGTTGATCCTAACCTCTCCACCTCCCCAAGGCGCGAACCTGTTGGCCGAGGCGGCGCCTGCCGCCGCCGATTTGCTACGGGGCATTTCCATCGATCCCTGCTTGGCCGTGGCCGCACAGTTCCCACGCCGCGCCATCCCGTGGCACGGTATCCAGTCCAATGACGCGACAATTTCGTGGATCGGCCACGACACGGCCAAACGGCCCGACTTGCACCCTGATCGCACCATCATCGTCATGCATGCCAGCCCGGGTTTCAGTCGTACCCACTACGACGAACCAGAAGATAAAATCGGCAAGGCCCTCCTCGTGCGTGCCTCCGAAATTGCCGGCCAGGATTTTCTTCATCCCGAGTCCATTTTTCTTCAACGCTGGCGCTACGCCATGTCCAACCCTCCACCGAAAGGCCCGCCCGCACATTCCTTCGACCTCCCTGCCCCCCTTATTCTCGCCGGGGAATGCTTCGCCGGCGGGAAGATCGAGGGTGCTTGGCTCTCCGGGCAAGCCCTCGCCGCTCTTTGATCGACCCCAGCCGCTAGCTCCTTCTCTTCCCTGCGGGCCGGGCCGCCGTAAAGCCGAGAGCAAGGGGGAATGCCCACACAGCCGAGGCAGCCAAGGCTGACATTATAGCTGCGGTTGGTCGAGGTCGGCAACGCCCACAGCATCATTTTAAACGCTCCGCTCATGGATTTGGCCCACCTCAAGCTCGGGGAGCAGGTGAATGTCGAGGTCCACCGCGGAGGCACTTTGACCATTACGCCGGTCCTCCCCACCACGATCGAACCCACCCGTGCCGCCGGGACAGCCCGTCGTATCATCGGGAAAAATTCCGAGCTCTTCCGGCGACTTTCGTGAACACGCCGCTGATTCATCCCGAAGTTGGAGCGGTCAAAGCCATCCACCCTGAAGTTCTGGCGGCCCACGGCGGTGCCACGGGCATCCGCGACACCGTTCTCCTCGCGTCCGCTGTGGCCGCACTCCAAGGGTCAACTATGGGACAGCCGATGTTCTCCGACCCGATAAATCGCCGCGCCCTATCTCTTCAATCTTTGCCGCAACCACCCCTTCCTCTACGGCAACAAACGCACGGCCTTGGCTACCTGCTTGGTCTTTCTCTCCGAGAATGACCTGCTGCCAGACGAAAGCTTGGCCACCGGTGCCTGGGAATCCCTCACCCTCGACGTGGCGGCGGGTGGTCGCGGTGTTTGCCAAGAGGCCATCTGCGCTCCGCTTCGATTCCATCGCAATATCCCCCATCGCGCCATGACGGCGCGAACCGCCCGCCTTTTTTTACCCGTTTCTTTTTTGCCCTCTCCCCCTACCCGAGCTGCAGATAAGACAACAGTCCCTGCTTGCCTCCCTCGCGGCCGAAGCCGCTTTCTTTGTAGCCCCCAAAGGGACTCGCGGGATCGAACTTGTTGTAGGTCTCGGCCCAGACCACGCCGGCCCGGAGCTGCGTGGCCAACTTGAAAACCTTGCTTCCTTTGTCCGTCCAGACCCCGGCACTCAACCCGTAAGGCGTGTTGTTGGCCCGCTCAAGCGCTTCTTCCGGCGTGCGAAAAGTCATGACACTCAGAACGGGACCGAAAATTTCCTCCTGCGCGATGCGATGGGAGTCGGTCACGCCAGTGAAAAAGCTCGGAGCAAAGAAAAAGCCTTTGGCCGGCAACTTGCAGGTTGGCTGGTAAAGCTCCGCTCCTTCTTTCTTTCCGCTGGCCACCATCTCCCGGATTTTATCGAGCTGCTCGCGGCTGTTGATTGCCCCGATGTCGGTATTCTTGTCCAGTGGGTCGCCGACTCGCAGCGTGGCAATCCGGTCGCGCAGACGACGGATGACCGGTTCGACGATGCTTTCCTGGACGAAAAGACGCGAACCGGCACAGCAGACGTGGCCTTGGTTGAAGTAGATGCCTTGGATAATACCCTCGATCGCTTGGTCGATCGGCGCGTCTTCGCAGATGATGTTGGCCGCTTTGCCGCCCAGCTCGAGAGTCAGCTTTTTCCGCGTGCCGGCCACCGACTTGGCGATGATCTTGCCCACCTCGGTCGATCCGGTGAAGGCGAGCTTGTCGATGTCCGGATGATTGACCATGGCCGCACCGGCCTCGCCGAAACCGGTGACAATGTTGACCACGCCTTCGGGCAAATCGGCCTCGGCGAAGATTTCGGCCAGGTGCATCGCGGTGACCGATGTGGTCTCGGCCGGCTTGAGCACGCAGGTGTTGCCGCAAGCCAAGGCGGGCGCCAGCTTCCACGCGGCCATGAGCAGCGGGAAATTCCACGGGATGATCTGACCGGCCACGCCGAGTGGTTGCGGTTTTCGCCCGGGAAACGCATAGTCAAGTTTGTCGGCCCAACCCGCGTGGTAAAAGAAATGCGCGGCGACCAGCGGGAGGTCGATATTGCGGCTCTCGCGGATGGTTTTGCCGCCGTCGAGGGACTCGATGACCGCCAGATCGCGCATCTTTTCCTGCAAGAGACGGGCAATGCGGAAAAGGTATTTGCCGCGTTCGCGGCCGGACATTTTGCCCCAGCTTTTTTCGTAAGCGCGGCGGGCCGCTTTGACCGCCTTCTCCACGTCGGCCGCCGTCCCCTGCGCGATTTCGGAATGCTGCTTCTCGGTGGCGGGATTGATCGAGGGGAAATATTTGCCGGACGTCGGCTTGACGAATTTGCCGCCGATGAAGAGGTCGTAGCGCGGTTGGATTTTGAGGTCGGTGTGGACCTCGGGGGCGGGCGAGTAGTTCCAGCGCTCGTTGAAACGCAGGTGGCGGTCGCGCACCGGAACAACCACGGCATGCGAGGCCGGCGCGGCCAAGGTGGCCACCCCGGTGGTGAGTTTTTTGGTTTTCTTGCTCATGGCAGGGAGAAGTAATCGCCGCTTTGATAGCGCCCGTCGACACCCTTGGCGATTTGCAGGAGAATGTCATTGGCCAAGGTGCTGGCCCCGAGACGGAACATGTCCGGGGTCAGCCAATCGTCCCCCAGGGTTTCGTTGACCATGACCAGATAGTGCAACGCTTGCTTGGCCGTGCGGATGCCGCCGGCCGGCTTCATCCCGATGCGGATGCCGGTGGCGAAGAAATATTCACGGATCGCGTCGAGCATGACCAGGGTGACGGGGAGCGTGGCGGCCGGACTGACCTTGCCGGTCGACGTCTTGATGAAGTCCCCCCCCGCCTGCATGGCGATCATGCTGGCCACCCGGACATTGTCATAAGTGACCAGCTCGCCGGTCTCGAGGATGACTTTCAAATGAATGTCGCCGCAGAGCTGTTTCACCGCGGCGATTTCGTCATGCACCTTGGCATACTCGCCGCGCAGGAACGCGGCGCGATCGATGACCATGTCGATCTCGTCGGCCCCGGCCGTGAGGGCCACGCGCGTGTCTTCCAGCTTGGTTTTCAAGGACGACTGACCGCTGGGAAAGTAGGTGGCCACCGCGGCGACCTTGACCGATGAGCCGCGCAGGAACGCTTTGGCCGCGGGGACGAGATTGGGATAAACGCAGACCGCCGCGACCGGCCCGACGCCGTAACGCTCGGGCGCCGGGTGCATGGCCTTGTGGCAAAGGGTCATCACCTTGCCCGGAGTGTCACGTCCTTCCAAAGTGGTGAGGTCGAGCATGGAGAAAACCAGCCGCAGGCCCTGCATTTTCGAGTCCGCCTTGATGCTCCGCTTGGTGAAGGTGGCGGCGCGTTCTTCGACCATGATCTGGTCGACCCGCCCGAACGAAGGCGATTGCCTGGTCATAGGGAACAGGGCGCTCACGAGAACCGGAAGATATCGCGCAGCACTTGGAACCACAAGTAAAGCATGCCCCGCCACGAGTAGCGGCCGTGGTCGTCGTCGGCCGGTTCAAGCAGACCCTCGCGGATGTTGTGCTCCATCTGGGTTTCCATGTCGCGCTCGACCGCGGTACGCACCGAGTCCGGGTCGACCGCTTGGAGTGATTCCTCCTTCATCCCGCGCTCGACCAGAAAACTTTCATGTCCCTCGACCACCACGGCAAAAGGAGCCTCGCCCGCCACGCGGTGCAAGTGGACGCTGGGCGGAGTTTTCAGACTGGAAGAGACCGGACAATTCCACGTGGTGAAGACCGCGCCATCCGCCCCGCGCGAGGTCACGCTGGCGAAATGAAAGCCGAGCTGATTTTGCTCCACGTAAGTGATGGCGGCTTCCTCGCGCTTCTGCGGGTGGGCAAAGAGGCGGAGGAATTGACGGTAGCCGTCCATCTCCCAACCCAGGTCGGCCACATGCTCGAAGCCGGCCGCCTCGATATCATCGGAAAGTTCACCCAGCGCGGGGAACATCTCGCGGGAAGGCGGGGTGGACTGACGCAATTGCTTGCGCAACGGCAGACGCAACTTGCGCACGCGGAGGAGGATTTCCACCCAGGGGAGCAGAAGCACCGCCGAGACGCAGGCGGCGCCGATCCAAAGGTTGCCGGTGGCCAGGTAGCCGGCGGCGAACGTGGTGACCCCGAGCGAGAGAATCCCGAGCCGGCGGAGGACCGGATGCGGAAAGCTGAAGAACGCCGCGGTGAGAGCGACCAGACCGACAAAGAGCATCAGCTCGTTCATGGCTTGAGGCCGTTGGTGTCGAAAAAAACGGACAACTGCCCGGTGTCAAAATCGGCCAGCACCTTGCCGTCCACTTCGAGGGTCGGCGTGAGCGATTGGCCGGAGACCTCGCGCATGCGGGCCATCGCTTCGGGGTCTTCGAGAACCTCGCGCACTTCATAGCGATAACCATGCTGGTCGAGCCAAGCGAGGGCCTCTTTGCACCAGGGACAAAAACTTTTGATATAGACGATCATAGAACTGACAACCATCGCCGACCACCTGTCCGACGGCAAGCGTAGGAGGCCGCGCGCTTGTCAAAGCCCCCGCTCGCGGCATAATGCATTCTTTCCAAGGGCGCGCTCGTCTAGAGGCCTAGGACACAGCCCTCTCAAGGCTGGTACACGGGTTCGAATCCCGTGCGCGCTGCCATCTCTTCGCCGATAGTTTTTTCGCCCGAAACCGGGCTCACTCGTGGATGCGGTCAGTGAGCAGCCGTTGGAGATGCCGGCTGACCAGGTCGGCCATGGAAGCGGCTCCGGTGAACTCTTTACACTCGTGGTAGGCATTCAATTCCTCGGCCAGTTGGGTCACATGCTCCGGCGGGGCGATCGGGGTCTTGCGCATCGTCGAGAGCAGTGCGCTGTAACGTCGGCTGGCCACATCGATCCGCCGCGCGGTCTGGGAACGCTCCTCCTGGCGGTACTGCACGATGGTCGGGACATTGAGGTGCCGGCGAACCAACTCGTCGACCGGTTTGTTGTCCGGGAAAAGGTGTGGACGGTAAACCTCGAGGCGTTTTTCGTAGCACTGCTGGTCGAAGTCGATCGGACGCACCCGGTATTGCACCTCCTCGAAGTCGGGGGTGATGTCGACGATGTAGTTCACCGCGCGCATGTCACCGAGGAGCCGCAAGTAGCAGCGTTCGGCGAATTTGACGAATTCCTTGGCCATGCGGACCTTGTTGACGTCCTCGCGGCCGAGGTAAACCCGGATAAATTCGTCACCGGGCACCCCGGCAATGTGTTCCTCGATCAGGGTGTTTTCCCGAACGAGATAGTTGATCCGGAAGGGCGAGAGCAGATGCTCCAATTCGAGCCCGTAAAGGCGCGAGGCATCGGCATACTTCACGTAATAGTGGTCGGCGTTGCCGTTGAAGCGGTTGATGATGCGCACGCGAAAGGGGCGGGAGTTGCCAAAATCACCGAAGTCGATGCGCTCGACCGAAAGATGGTCGGTACGGGAGAGATCGCCGCCAATTTTCAGCATGGCGTAAATTCGCGTCAGCTTGGGCTGCAACTCGCGCATAACTTCCGGCGCATAAGCCACCGTGAGCCAGAGCGTTTCCCGGCCGGACGGATTTTCGTAGGGCAGAGCGGTGTCGAAACGGAGGAGGTCGTCGTAGACGATGGGAATCTCGGCAAGGCGACCGAAATGATGCAGATATTGGAGGAGAGACGGACTGAGAGGGTATTTTTCCTTGCGGCGGGAAATCATGGGGCTTCGGGTCAATATACGCGCCCGGCGGCCAGAGCAAAGCCGCAGGCGCCGGTCATGACGCAGAACCCCCGACCAGCTCGAGGAGCGTGGAGGCATTGGCAATTGCGGCATTGCTCGCGGTATTGTCGAAAACAACGAACCGCGCCCGTTGCCGATTGAGCCGTAAATAAGCGGCAAGACGCCCGAGCTGTTCGTCGCTGTAGGCGCTGTAATAGCGGCGGGGAGCCCCGTGGAGACGGAGGTAAAGCGGCGCACCTCCCGCTTCCTCTTCGCAGCGCGGGTCGGGGATGTCGGTGCGCACCAAGCCAATGCGGTAGTCCGCGAGCAGTCCCGATGCCGCGCGGTCGGCCCAAGAGGCGTGGCGCGGCTCACAGACCGCGGCGCCATCATAATGCTCCCGGAACGCACGGAAAAAAGAAGTTGCGATGGAGTCCTCGAAGGCCAGCGAAGGAGGCAGCTGGATCAGGACCACCCCGAGCTTGTCCCCCAACCCGCCGATGGAGTCGAAAAACGGCCCGAGCAGGGCGGCGTTCTTCAGCCGGGTGTAGTGCGTGATGAGCCGGTGCATCTTGACCGAAAAACAGAATCCGGCTGGCACCTCCGAGGCCCACTTTTCGTAGGTGGCGGGACGGAATTGACGGTAGAAGCTGGCATTGACTTCCACAAAGTCGTACGCGGTGGCGTACTTGCCGAGGGCGGAGGCATGCGGGGCAAGCGGCCCGCAGCGCGAGAAGTTTGCCCGGTACCGGCTGACCGCCTCGCTCCACCCGGCGAGGCCGATGCGGATGACCGCGCGCGCGCCGCTCATGACGTGCTGCGGGGAGGCTTCAGCGGTTGCCTTTGCGTCGGACCGCGTCCACCCGCAAAAGGTAAAGTGCACCGGCCGTGACCAAGGCCAGAGCCACCACCGGAAAAATGACCACCAGCGGGTAAGCCTGAGTGTAGGCCAAAAGAATGAAGAGCGTGACCCCTATGGCTCCGGCCGTGCCGAGCGCGATGTGCCCGATGACCAGACCACGAGTGGCGGCTTTGACCACGGGATCTTGCATAACGTTCTCTTAACGTCTGCTCCGTTTGGTGGCAAGGCCGGAAGACGCCATTGCCTTTCGACCGGGACAGCGGGTATGTACAGCATCAGCTTTCATGACATTGCATCCCCTACTCTGCGCTGCGCTGCTTTGTTCCCCCCTTGTGGCGGACGCGGAGGAACCGCTTTCCCGCATCGCCTTCGGATCTTGCGCCAACGAAAAGCGTCCGCAGCCCATTTGGGATGCAATCCAAAGACTGCAACCCCAGCTGTTCATCTTCACGGGTGACAACGTTTACGCCGACACCGCAGATCCGGCAAAGCTGCGGGAGAGCTACGAAAAGTTGTCGCAAATTCCGGGGTTTGCCACGCTGCGGGCCGCCACGCCGATCATCGGCACTTGGGATGATCATGATTACGGGAAAAACGATGCCGGTGCGGAATTCGAAGGCCAAGGAGCCGCGAAGGAAGCCTTCATGGAGTTTTTCGCCACACCGGAGGACTCCCCCCTGCGGCAGCGTGGAGGAATTTACGATGCCAAGATTTTCGGCCCCGCGGGCAAACGGGTACAGGTCATTCTCCTCGATACACGATGGTTCCGCGGCCCGTTGCTCGCGATGTCCAAGGAGGAACTGGGGGTTGCCCGGGCCGAGGCGGGCAAGGCAGTCGGTCGCTATCTGCCGGACGCAGAAAGCAAAAGCACCATGCTCGGCGAGGAACAGTGGAAGTGGCTGGTCGACGAATTGAAGAAACCGGCCGAACTCCGCCTTCTGGTCAGCGGAATTCAGGTGCTCGCCTTGGATCACGGATGGGAAAAATGGGGCAATCTCCCTCGCGAACGGAGGCGCCTCCTCGAGGTCATTCGTGACCATGCGACCGATGTGGTCATCTTAAGCGGCGACCGCCACAGCTCCGATATCTCGATGGTTCCACCGGAGACGGATGGCGGTCCGTTTTACCCGCTCTATGACATTACCTCGAGCGGGTTGAACCAGACCGGTCTCCCCGACGAACCGAACCGCTTTCGCGTGGCCGGGGATGCGGTCTACAACGAGCCAAATTTCGGATGGATCGAGATCGACTGGGCCGCCGAGGACCCTGCGGTCACCCTTGAAATCCGCGACCTCGAGGGTGAGGTGGTGCGTGAAGCGCGGACCACGCTGAACACCTTGAAACCTCGCCGCCTTTAAGCCAAGTGCGCCGGGCGCGGTCGGCCGCTGAGAGTTGGCCTGCGGACTACTTGAGCAGAGGTGCGATGACCAAGCTGACAATCGACATCACATTGATCAGGATGTTCATCGAAGGGCCGGAGGTGTCCTTGAGCGGATCGCCGACCGTGTCGCCCACCACACAGGCTTTGTGGGCATCCGAGTTCTTGCCGCCGTAGTGCCCGTGCTCGATGAATTTTTTGGCGTTGTCCCACGCTCCACCCGAGTTGGCCATAAAGAGGGCAAGGAGCACGGCGCTGAGGAGCGCCCCGATCAAAGCGCCGCCCAACGTCGTGGCGCCGAGGCCGAACCCGATGACCGCGGGACTGCCCACCGCCACGCTGGCCGGGAGGATCATGCGCTTGATCGCGGCATCCGTCGCGATCCGTATGCAGGAGGCCGGGTCGGGCTTGCCCGTTCCCTCGAGCAACCCGGGAATCTCGCGAAATTGACGCCGGATTTCCTCGATCATTTCCTGAGCGGCCTCACCCACCGCGGTCATGGAGAGAGCACTGACCAAAAACGGAATGAATCCACCGATGAAAAGTCCGGTCAGGACCCGCGGATCGGAAATAAGCAATTGGAAACTGGGGTTGTTGATCTTCACCACGTTGATGAATGCGGCAATAATGGCCAAGGCGGCGAAGGCCGCCGCGCCGATGGCGAAGCCCTTGCCGATGGCGGCCGTGGTGTTGCCCACTTCGTCGAGGGTGTCGGTAATGGCACGGGTTTCTTTACCCATTCCCGCCATCTCGGCAATGCCGCCCGCGTTGTCCGCGATCGGACCATAGGCATCGATGCTCATGGTGATCCCGACCGTCGCGAGCATGCCGACCGCCGCGATACCGACCCCGTAAAGGCCGGCGAAATGGCTTGCCCCGAGAATGACGAAGGCCACCACGGCGAGCGGGATAACCACGGAGAACATCCCGACGGCGAGGCCGCGGATCATCACGGTGGCCACGCCGGTCAAGGCCGCCTTGGAGATGGACTTCATCGGCGCACCGCCGGTGTAGTACTCGGTCGAAAGTCCGATGGTGATACCGCCGACCGACCCCATGATGACGCAGAACCAGACTTTAAGATCAACCGCGAGCCAGCTGATCACCGCGGCGGCAAGCAGGACGAAAAGGACGGCGGCCCCGACCGTGCCGGTGCGGAGGGCGCGGGCTGGTTCACGATGGGCCGAAATTTTGACCAGGCCGATCCCGGCCAGCGAGCAGAGCAGCCCGGTGGAGGCCAGGGCGAGCGGCAGGAACATGAGGTTGCCGCGGTCTGTGGCCAGCATCTCCCACTGGGCGATGGTTAGCGTGGCGGCAATAGCCATCGAGGCGATCATGGCATTGCAGTAAGATTCAAAAAGGTCGGCCCCCATGCCGGCCACGTCACCCACGTTGTCGCCCACATTGTCGGCGATGACCCCCGGATTACGCGGGTCGTCCTCCGGAATACCCGCTTCGACTTTGCCGACCAAATCGGCGCCGACGTCCGCCGCCTTGGTGAAAATTCCGCCGCCGATGCGGTAAAAGATGGCGACAAGCGAAGCTCCCATCGCGAAGCCGTGGATGACGTGGACATCCTTTTCCGAGCTGCCGAAAAAGATGAAAAGGGTGCCCACCCCGAGCAGGCCCATCGAAGCGACGGTCAGCCCCATGATCGATCCGCCGAAGAAGGCCGTGGTCAAGGCCGCCCCGGCGCCCTTATGGTTTGCGGCCAAGGCGGTGCGGACGTTCACATTGGTCGCCGAATACATCCCGATGTAGCCGGCCACCGAGGAGGCTGCCGCGCCGAAGAAGAAGGCCAGCGCCTCCCAAGGGTCCTTCAGCGTGAGCAGTCCGCCGACCACCACGGCGAACGCGCCGATGAGCATAAGTTCGCGGCGCATGAAAACCATGGCACCGTCGTGGATCTGACCGGCAATCTCGGCCACCCGCCCTTCTCCTCCCGGTTCCAAGACGATGCGGCGGTAGGTGATGAAAGCAATGCCCAATCCGGCCAATCCAAAGAGAGGGACAAAGAGAGGTAGGTTTTCCATGAAATAAAAAAATCGGGCAACTTAGTATCCCTTCACCGCCCGGGCGGAATGCCACCAGAGACTGTGATCCGCCTCGAGCGAATCTTCGGTCGGCATGGGAAAGAAGCGCAGACCATGCGTGTCGCCGACGAACAAGCCGCTGCGCACCATGGAAAAAAGAATGTCGGGCCGCATCCCTCGGTAGACGATTTTGGTCATGCGCGCGGGGTGGTCGCGCAGGGCGCGGAGGCATTCCCGCAGGTGCTCGACATTTTGGTAGGGCACACTTCCGTCAAGTTGGATGTCGGTGTCGGTGGCCAGGCTGCCCAGATTGAGATCGATGAAGGCCAAGCGGGGCAGCGAGACAAGTTTATCCGGCGAGGTGACCAAATCGCAGAACCCTTTCGGACCCAGACTGCTGGCCACGCGGGGGTAGACCGGACCCAGTTCCTGGTAGAGGAAGAAACGGTCATGGCCGTCACCGGTCCATGGTACCGGGTCGAGACCGAGCGTGAGGCCCGATGGGGTGGTCAAATAAACCCGGCGCAATGCCTCGAGCGGCACGCGCGGCAGCACGTTGAATACCGCCATGTAGACCGACTTGCGGGGAGACCCGTCGCGGTGAAGCACGCAGCGGGCCCGCGCCTCATCCATGCGGAAGCCGGAGAGATCGGCTGTTTGGTCGACCTCGAAAAAGACGGCCGGACCCTCGATCTGGCGCTTGGAACCGGTGGCCAAGTAGGTGCCGAACTTATCGGGCGGCAACTGCGAAAGAATGAGGGCCTCGGGGATAAGCGAGAGGTAAAGGTGACTTTCCATCGAGGATGTTTAAACTACGGGAAATTCGACCCGGGAGGCAAAGCACAAAAATTCAGCCGCTCCATCCCGCCGAGCGCGCGGTGCGCAGCAGTGCCCGGCGCCGGTGGTAAGCGGAAGCATCCGGCGCAAGCAGTTCGCCCACCGTGGCAGTGCCGAGACCACCTAGCGTGATGATGCGGCGCAAGACGACAAGACAAGCCACCGCATCAAAGAGCGCATCGTGCCAATCGAGCGCGGGACAAAGGGCGCGCACTTCTTCCTCGCCATCGAGTGCGGCCGTCACTTCGCCGAGAGAATGCCCCGGCAAATCGGGTAGCACGGCCCGGGATAAAGCCAAAGTATCTAACCAAGGACCGAAGCCGTGCAGGGGAAAAGCGCGAAGGAAACGTTTTTCCGTGCCCGCACCGTGCGCCACGACCACGGCCCCGCCGAGGCGCGCCTTGAATTCAGGCCAGAGGACCGCCATGGACGGCGCGTCATGGACGTCGGCGTCACGGATGCCGTGCACGGACCGGGCCGCAGGGGTGATGCCTGCCGCCGAATGAAGGTAGCTACGGAAAAAATCCGACCAGCCGGAGCCGCGCCAGACTGCCATGCCGACCTGTATAGGTTCGTCACTCCGGCCGGACGCCGCGCCGGCACTCTCGAAATCCAGAGCCGTCCACACCGCATCACCGACCAGCGTGTCGGGCCGATTCATCGCACCGCCGCCCGCTGAGCATGGCCGCCTTGGCTTTCACTCCGCGCCGCAGCGCGGAGGAGCTTTTCCGTGACGGCCCAACCGAGGCAGCCATCGGTCACCGAGACACCATAGCGCAATTGGCGGGAGTCGGCACAGACCGCCTGGTTGCCTTCTTCAAGATAGCTCTCGAGCATCGCACCGATAACGGACGCACGGCCACGATGGCGCTGGGCCAGGACATTGCGCCAGACCACCGCCTGCCGTCGCGGATTTTTCGCCGAGTTGGCATGGCTGCAATCGACGACAAAGCCGGCTTGCAGACCGGCCGCGCGCAGCCGGCGCTCGGTGTCCGCCGTGTGGCGCGAACGGTAGTTGCCACCCTCGCGGCCGCCGCGCAGCACAATGTGGCTGTCCGCATTACCCGCCGTGGTCACCACCGAAGTGCAGCCGTCCTGGTCAATGCCGAGGAAACTGTGCGGCGAACGCGCGGCGAGCAAAGCATCAAGCGCCGTTTGCACACTGCCATCGGTGCTATTCTTGAAACCGACCGGCATGGAAAGCCCGCTGGCCATTTCGCGGTGGGTCTGCGATTCCGTGGTGCGGGCGCCGATCGCGGCCCAACTGACCACGTCGGCCAGATATTGGGGGACAATCGGATCGAGAAACTCGGTGGCCGTGGGCAGCCCGAGGGAGGTAATCTCCAACAAAATCCGCCGGGCCAAGCGGAGGCCCGCCGCAAGGTCGCAGGAATCGTCCATTCGCGGATCGTTGACCAGGCCCTTCCACCCCACCGTGGTGCGTGGCTTCTCGAAATAAACACGCATGAAAATGCAGACCGAATCTTTCAGTTCATGCCGGAGGGCAGCCAAACGCCGCGCGTAGTCGAGGGCGCCCTCGGGATCATGGATGGAACAAGGCCCGACGATGGCGAGGAGTCGGGCGTCGCGCCCCTGCAAGATGGCCTGCGCCTCCTCGCGGCCGCGCACCACCGTCTCGAGCGAAGCGCCCCGGGCCGGCGCTTCTTTTTTGATCACCTTGGGGGCGACCAAGCGCTTGAGTTGGCGCACCCGCGTGTTTTCGAGCGAACGACTGGGCTTTCGGGCGGGCATAAGGCGGGACAAAGTTGACCGTGCATTAAGCCCCAGACGGGTCGCCGGCGCAATTCACGACTTGCGCAAAGGCTTTGCTCGAGGACGGCCGATGGTTAATTTCGGGCCATGTCTGCGACAGAAACCCCCACCGGCGCCGGCCTCGGCCGGCGGCTGGAGGGCACCCTGCGCAATTTTTACCGCGCGCGCCGCGCCGGGGAGTCCCTCTTCCGGCGGGCCATGCGTCGTCCGCGCACTGTGACCGAGAGCCCGAACCTCCTACCCCTTCTGATCAAAGTGCTGGCCGGGTTCGCCCGGGTCGACGGCGACCTGCTGGAAGAAGAAATCGACTCGAGCCTCGGTTTTCTCCGCTACGATTACCCCGAGGCGGTCTACTCGGAACTGCGGCAGCATTTCCGGCAGGCCCTGCACGAAAAGCAGGATTTGGGCGCGATGGCCCGGCAGTTGCGCAACCAACTGGGCGAGGACCGCAAAATCCTGCTCGGCATCCAGCTTTACGATCTGGTCCACCGGTCCGGGATGAACACCGACAACATGGCCGCCTACTACTCCTTCATGGAGCAGCTCGGCACCGCCTCGCAAGCCATCGACATCGTTTACCAACTGAACAGCGACATGCCGGACCCGCGCGGGGAATTTTTTGCGGCCGAATCCTCGCCGCTCGAAGTCATCATTTTCGGTTCGGATGCCGCCGCGGACGTGCGGATGCAGGAGTTGACCGGGACAAACCGCCTCGCCGTCTACCGCCACGGCGATCTCATCCTGGTGAAAAACCTCTGCAACCATCCCGTTTCCGTCCAGGGCCGCGCCCTCCGCTCGAGGGAATTCTCCCGGGTCTATCCCGGCCAGCGCATCGTGGTCGACGAGAAGGTGCTCACCCATCAGGACCTCGTCTTCTATTTCAACGCCAAGAAAAATCTTTCGCTCGCCCACATTTTCATCAGCGTGACCAAAGACAACGAAATCCAGCTGGAGAAAAGCCGGACCCGCGACAGCTCGCTTGAGGTGCGGTTCGGCCTCAGCGTGCTGGTCATTGCGCTGAAAGACGTGCCCGCGACCCTTGATGGCGTCCGCTTGCGCGCCAACGCCCGCGTCGAAGCCACCCTGGAAGGAAAAATCCGCTTCGACAACGACACCGAGTTGTCGCTCGACGACCTCCGCCGCCACGCCCACTCCTACGGCGGACGCTTCCACCTTAAGCATTCGAAGACCACTTATCTCGTGTCAAACAACCCGGCTTTGCTCGACGAGGATGACATCCTCCTCGCTCCCGGAGCCGGGGGTGATGTTCTCCTCCGCATTTTCTGCGACTTCGACCGCCTTCTCGGCCGCCTCGAGGTGCTCAAAACCGACCAGCCGATCATGGTCGGTGACACCCCCGTGCGCAACGAGGCTGATTTGCGGGATGGAGACATGATCCAGATCGACTCGAACCAGTCGCTGCGCTGCAATTTTTCCGAACGCCTCCTCGAGGAGGAACGCAACGTCATCCATCACCTCGACGTGCGCGATCTGGTCTGCCGTTTCCAAGGCGGCGGGCTCGGCATCGATGGCGTGAGCTTCGCCGCGACCCGAGGCGAAATGATTTGCGTGATGGGCGCCAGCGGTTGCGGCAAGAGCAGCCTTTTGCGCTCCCTCGCCGGCCAATTTCCCCCCGTGCGCGGCCAGGTCCTCTTCAACGGACTTTCCCTCTACGAAAATTTCGACGCCCTCAAACAATACGTCACTTACATCCCGCAGTTCGACGCCTTCGACGAGCACCTCACCATCGGCGAAAACCTCGATTTTGCCGCCGCCATCCGGTCCCCCTACCTTTCCTGGCGGGAACGCCGGCGGCGCATCGACGGCAAGCTGGCCGAACTGGGACTGAACGAGCGCCGCGACAGCGTGGTCGGGGCGACGCATAAAAAAACGCTCAGCGGCGGCGAGCGCAAACGGCTGAACATCGGCTTGGACATGATCGGCTCGGCCGACATTTACCTCTTCGACGAACCAACCTCGGGATTGTCGTCCAAGGATTCCGAGCACGTGATGGAAATCATCCGGGCCATGGCGCACAACAAAATCGTCATCGTCACAATCCACCAGCCGAGTTCGAAAATATTCCAGATGTTCAACAAGGCCATGCTCCTCGACCGCGGAGGGCGCATGGTTTTTTTCGGCACACCGCACGAAATGCTCTCCTACTTCGCCGAGGCGGAACACCAGCAGCACTTCGGCACACCGCTGGGCGGATGCCCGGCCTGCGGCACAACGCGGCCGGAATTTGTCTTCGATGTGCTCGAGACGCCCCTGCGCGATCTGAGCGGTGACATCATCTACGAGGAAAATGATCGCGGACAACTCGTGCCCGTGCGGCGGTACTCGCCCGACTACTGGCGCGACAAGTACGAGGCTTGGCGGCTGATGCGGGACGTGCGGCAACCGGCGCCGGAGCCTGTGCCGGGAGACAGTCAGGGGGTCGGAGCCGAGACCCGGCGTTCTTGGCGGACCGCCCTGCGCGAAGAATTCCTCCAATTCCGCACCTTGCTGGCCCGCGCCTTTATCAGCAAGCTGCGCAACAAGGGCAATTTGGCCACCACCATGATCGCGGCCCCGGCCCTCGCCGCCCTGATCGGTGCGGTGCTCCGTTACTCCGAGGAAGGCACCTACGACTTCGCCTCATCGTTCCACATTCCGACCTATTTGTTCCTTTCCTTGGTCGTGGCCATGTTCCTCGGCCTGACCAACAGCGTGGATGATATCATCCGGGATCGGCCCATCCTGCAGCGCGAGCGCAATCTCAACGTGCGCCTCGGCTGGTATATCCTGGCCAAAGTGCTGACCCTTTCCCTCTTCGCCCTGGTCCAGTGCGTCTTTTTCATCCTCATCGCCAATTGGATCCTCGAAGTGCGGGGGATGTTCTGGATCTTCCTCGCCGCCATGGTGCTCACCGCGGTCAGCGGCATCGCCATCGGCCTGCTTATTTCGAGTCTGGTCAGTGAAAGCAAGACGGCGGTCAACATCATCCCGGTGGTCCTCATTCCGCAAATCATCCTCGGCGGCGCGCTGATCAAATACGAAGAGATGAACCAGAACCTCGATTTCGTCTACTCCGTCAGCCGGTGGTTTTCCGAAAATCCCGAAGCGGGCCAGCCGCGGAGCGACCTGCAAGTCCCGCTGATCTGCGAGTTCATGCCCATGCGCTGGTCCTACGAGGCCATCGTCTTTGCCCAGGCCAAACTCAACCCACTGACCAGCCGGCAGGAAAAAATCCAAGCGCAAATCAACAGGCTAGCCCGTAGCCCGAACCTGACGGTCCCCGAAGAGGAACGCCTCGAAGACCTCAAGGAATTGCTCGCCATGGTCTCCGGCCTGCAGGGCACCGACACCGCCGCCGTGGAGCGCGAGTTGCGCGGCATCGACCGCGTCCTCGACGGCGAGCCCCTGCCCGAGGTATCCGCCGGCTCTGCCCCCAGGGGGGTCAGCGCGGAGCGACTTTACGTCAACCAAAAGACCGCGGACCTCGTGAACAAGGCCGAGATGGAGCAGAGCGACTACCGCGAGACGCGTTTCCTCAACGTTTTCTTCGGTCCGGAGAAGCGCTACTTCGGCCTCGGCGGCAGCGTCCTTGCCTTCAACGCATGGGTCCTCATCCTTTCCTCCCTCGCCATGTTCCAGGCCCTGTACTTCGTCCTGCGCCACCAATTGAAGTCACAGCAACTATGACCCCGCTGGAAGACAACTTCGCCGACATTCTCGGAAAGGCCCTGCGCGGGAGGGGGCTCTCCGCCGCCGCGGCCGCCGAATCGGCCGGCCTGACCGAGGCCGCGATGGACCGCCTCCTCGGCGGGGAGTTTGACGAACCGGCGGCCCGCTCACTCGCCGCCGTTTTCCAACTCAATGGCGACGCCCTCGTTCGGTTGGCCCAAGGCGGTTACCGGCCGCAAGTCGAATGCCCTCTCGCCATGGTCGTGGCCACCACTCCCTATGGGACCATGACGGTGAACGCCTACCTTCTCTGGGACGAGGAGAACCGCGATGCGGCCATCTTTGACACCGGGGCGGATGCCGCCCCGCTCCTTCAGGCCGTGGCCTCCCTCGACCTCAACGTAGTCGCCGTCTTTCTCACCCACAGCCATGCCGATCACATCCATGCCCTCGCCGTCCTCAAGCGCGAACTCGGGGTCGAGGCCTGGTCCTCGGCCCTCGAACCAGTGCGCGGGACCAAGACCTTCCGTCCCGGCGACCTCTTCAACACCGGCCGCCACTTCATCCGCACCCGGCTGACCCCGGGGCACACCCCCGGCGGCACAACCTATGTCATTGAAGGCCCCGTGCTGCAGGCCGCCATGGTGGGTGACGCCATCTTTGCCGGCTCGATCGGCACGGTCCGGGACGACTACCCAGGGGCCTTGCTCAACATCCGCCGCGAAATCCTCGGTCTTTCGGATCAGACCCTTCTTTGCCCCGGCCACGGCCCTCTCACCACCGTGGGGCAAGAAAAGGCCCACAATCCCTTTTTTGCATGACCACACCAGAACCCACCTTGCGCCAACTCAAAGCGCGCGCCCAGAAACTCAAAGCCGTGATCCATCTCGGCCACGACGGCATGACCGACGCCCTGACCGCCGCTCTCGATCAGGCCCTCGCCGACCACGGGTTGGTCAAAGTCCGCTTCACCGACCACAAGTCCGAACGCAAAGAACTCTCCGCCGGCCTGGCCACCCGCGCCGGCACCCCAACCCCCACCCCCCCCCCCCCCCCCCCGCCCCCCCCCCCCCCCCCGCCCCCCGCCTCATCCTGCAAGTCGGCCACACCGCGACACTCTACCGCACCCCGCTTGACCCATCCGCTGCGGTCTAGTTCCCCGGCCCATCTCAGCTATCGAACCGGCAACCCCTGGGGACCATGCCCCTGAACCAATCCAGTTCGCGCCCGCCGTTGGAACGGGGCCCACTCCACCTTTCCGTCTTTACTGCATCACTGAACACTGAAAACTGATCCCTCTCCATCCCCACCCCATGCCCTCCCGCATCCGCAACAAGATCATCTTCCTCACCTGTCTCCTCTTTTTTGTGGCGGGAGGCTTTCTCGTTTACCGCTACTGGGTGATGCAAAAACCGTTCGCCGTCATCCTTTTCCTCGCGGAAAATTTTTCTCCCTCGACCATTTCCGCCGCGCGGCTTTTCGCCGGCGGTGCCGACTACCGCTTCAAGATGGAATCCCTGCCGCACCTCGCCCTGGCTTCCCCCCGGGCCCGCGACTACGCGGTGGCCGATGCGGCCGCCGCCGCCTCGGCTATCGCCACCGGGCAGCTGGTCAACCGTGGCGCACTTTCGGTCACTCCCGACGGACAAATCCTCGAAACCCTCATCGAGGTCGCACGGCGCGAAGGACGTTCGAC